>Ga0163151_10001376_pt1 | contig 40998 bp, 38 predicted proteins | sample OliLakLV19MP5IB2_FD_145596 | JGI IMG/M metagenome (GOLD analysis project Ga0163151, IMG submission 145596) | Freshwater microbial mat bacterial communities from Lake Vanda, McMurdo Dry Valleys, Antarctica - Oligotrophic Lake LV.19.MP5.IB-2 | ecosystem: Environmental > Aquatic > Freshwater >...
GATCATCCTGGTAGGCGTTGATAGCGATATTAAAGTAGGCCTGCGCCAAATACGCATTCACATCTTTGTTGAACATGGGCATAACCCCTGCCGCATCTTTAAGAAAAGCAAGTTCATCCTTGTCCAAGGCCTTGGCTTTATCAAAAGCCTCTTTAGCTATTGGAAAACCTTCAGGGACTTTTGCTTTTATTTTTTTTACTTCTTCGTTTTGAAATTTGGACTTTGAGATTAACGATGCTAATTCACTATTAGAATCCTGAATTGCGCTTACCTTGCCATCCTCGATATAAATAAAAACATTTTCACCGTAGACCCATTGTTCACTGGTGGATGAAGTTGTAGTTGTACGATTATTTGTTTTAGGCTCCCCAAGTACAACTTTAACCGTACTTCCAGGAGTACCTATTACAATATTCTCAGTTCCACCACTTTTAACAGTATCAGTTGCTGCATAAATAACTCCTTTTAAATACCACGCCTTTGCTGCATTTTTACTTGGGTTTCCCTTTTTATCAAGCATGAACTCCTGATTCGAAGTTGTAACATCAATAATATTGATTGCTTCGACAATTTTATTGGCGCGCAATGCCTTTTCTGCATTAGAGATGCTTGGCTTTATTTCTTTTTGACCCAAAGCAGCAAACGGTATAATACCGATTAATAAGATGGCTATCTTTTTCATTTTCAAATTTAATTTATGTTCAAGTTTAGTTTATATCTTCTGTAGTTGTACTATCTGTTTCAGTTATGTCTTCCTCAATTTTTTGAATCTTTTCAACCGATGAAATAGCATCCTCTTCATTTAATTTAATTAGCCGAACGCCTTGTGTGGCTCTTCCCATCACCCTTAATTCAGCTACACTAATTCGAATACTAATTCCTGATTTGTTAATGATCATCAAGTCGTCATTATCAATTACGCTCTTGATTGCAACAAGCTTGCCAGTTTTTTCTGTAACGTTAATCGTCTTTACGCCTTTGCCACCCCGCCTTGTAATTCTGTAGTCTTCAATTAAGGAACGTTTTCCATATCCTTTTTCAGAAACCACTAACAAGTTAGCATTGTCATGAGATAAACACACCATGCCTATCACCCTGTCTTCAGCAGATTCCAACGTGACCCCTCTTACACCAGAAGCCGTGCGACCCATTGGGCGCACATCCCTTTCGTTAAAACGAACCGCCTTCCCTTCACTCTTTGCAATTATAATATCATTCTTACCATTAGTCAATGCCGCATTAAGCAAACGGTCGCCTTCGTTGATGGTGATGGCGGTAATTCCATTTGCCCGGGGTCTTGAAAATGCTTCCAATGAGGTCTTTTTAATAGTACCTCGTTCAGTACATAGAATTACAAAATTATTATTGATGTATTCCTCATCCGTAATGTTATTAACATTAAGCACGGCCTTCACTTTATCTCCGGGTTCAATGTTCAGCAGGTTTTGGATGGCACGCCCCTTTGAGGTCTTATTTCCTTCCGGGATTTCATACACCTTTTTCCAGTAGACTTTACCAAATTCTGTAAATATTAATAGATAATTATGAGCCTGCGCAATGAATAAATTCTCGGTGAAATCATCTACTTTACTGCTCGCAGCTTTCGAGCCAATACCGCCCCTACCTTGTGTACGATATTCAGAAAGCGAAGTGCGCTTTACATAGCCCTGATTAGAAATGGTAATCACCATCTCTTCATTCGGGATCATGTCTTCAAGGGTTATATCATCATCACTATGAACAACTTCTGTTCTACGTTTATCACCGTAGCGTTCCTTTATCTCGGCCAATTCATCTTTGATGATACCCATGCGCAGGGCTTCACTTCCTAAGATATCATTAAGCTTTGTGATCAACAATTTAAGCTCGTTGTATTCATTTTGGATCTTATCACGCTCCAGTCCGGTTAAGCGCTGCAAACGCATTTCCAATATGGCTTTTGCCTGAATCTCTGATAAATTAAATTGCTTGATCAATCCTTCCTTAGCTATGTCCGGGTCGGCTGAATTACGGATCAATGTGATTACTTCATCAAGATAATCAAGAGCAATTAAATATCCCTCAAGAATGTGTGCTCTTTTTTCAGCCTCATTTAGTTCAAACTTCGTTCTGCGCACCACAACCTCGTGGCGGTGATCCACAAAGTGCACAATCAAATCCTTTAGGTTCAGAATTTGAGGGCGACCCTTTACAAGGGCAACATTATTTACACTGAATGCAGATTGTAAGGCCGTGTATTTGAATAGATTATTAAGAACAATGTTTGGAATTGCATCTCTCTTCAGATCATAAACAACCCGGTATCCATCCCGATCCGATTCATCACGAAGGTCGCTTATACCCTCAATCTTTTTCTCGTTGATCAAAGCAGCTGTCTTCTCGATCATCATGGCTTTATTTACCATGTAAGGAACTTCGGTAACAACAATTTGATCGCGACCATTGGCGTTGGTCACAATCTCTGCTTTAGCCCTAACAACTATGCGTCCTCTTCCCGTAAGGAAAGCTTCCTGAACACCCTGATAACCATAAATTATGCCCCCAGTTGGAAAATCTGGAGCAGTAATGTATTTCATTAATTCAGTTATCGTAATTTCCTTGTTATCAATGTATTGAACAATACCATTTATTACCTCGGTGAGATTGTGGGGAGCCATGTTTGTAGCCATACCCACAGCAATGCCCGAAGAACCATTCATCAACAAATTAGGGATCTTGCCTGGCAAAACGGTTGGCTCAGTTAATGAATCATCGAAGTTGGATTGAAAGTCTACCGTTTCCTTGTTGATATCTGAAAGCAGTTCTTCTGCTATTCGCTTAAGGCGTGCCTCAGTATAACGCATTGCAGCAGGAGAATCTCCATCGATGGAACCAAAATTACCCTGACCATCAACGAGCGTGTAACGTAACGACCAGTCTTGGGCCATCCGTACCATGGTATCATACACGGAAGAGTCGCCATGCGGGTGATACTTACCAAGCACCTCTCCTACAATCCTTGCTGATTTCTTATGTGGTTTGTTGTAGTTAACTCCCAACTCAAGCATTCCATAGAGCACTCTCCTGTGCACAGGCTTCAGTCCATCACGTACATCAGGCAATGCTCTTGATACGATAACCGACATCGAATAATCGATGTATGCGCCACGCATTTCATCTTCAATATTGATCGGAATGATATTCTGTCTCGGAGGGAGATTACTTTCTTCAGCCACTTTTTACCTTTGGTTTAATGAGTTGTTTAAAACCCTTTTACAGGTGCTAAAAACAAGTGTGCAAGGTAACTAAAAATGCTCAATTGTAGTGCTAAATGAAGATACCTAAAGCGGGATTTTCGATTAAAATTTCAAAGATTCTATAAAGGTTTTGAGGTGCTTAATACGGGTTTAATTTTCGCTTGTTTTTACCCTTGTACTTAATCAGTTCAGGATGGTTTTCGCCATAGCCTGGGTTCTGTTTTTTGTAGAACGGATGCACCCTGCTTCTGTACTCTTTGTTGCCGTGCGCATGATTCATCTGAATCTTACAATCTTTGTGAAAGCAACGTGGCAGTTCTGGAATTGAGTAGACGAGGCCAACCTGAACATACGCTGCGTTCATCTTATGGACGGTGGGTTTTCCCTCAACATCTAATGTATATTTCTTCAGATCGAAAGAAGGCCTGACAAATAACCTCAAGTTTTCAGAAAACTCTCGCTCAGCAGTTATCCCCAGATTGAAATAAATTCCCCTCTTCATGAGAGATTTATCAAAGTTTTTTCCGGGCTTATAACCTCCTATTTGGAGATCACCCGTAAATAAGTAATTATTTATTCTATAAAATGACGCCCCAACCATGCCATAATACCTTAACATAAATCCATTAGGACTGCCAGGCTTGAAACTTTGTATTTTATCGGTATAGGTGATTGGGTTGAACTGACGAAGAAACATCGCTTCGTATGACAATCCGCCCCCAATTCTAAATCGTTTCAAAAACTCATAATGTATTGTAAGGTTAAGTGGGATGTTGAACCCTTTCCCTTTAAAACCGAGTGTTGCTGTATCCCCGTTAACTAAGAAGCTATCGGGTTGAACGGCAAGTGTATCAAGGCTTACTTGGTTGATCCAATTTGAATATTTAGGATTTATAGCCATGCCCAGTGGATATATCATGGGATCAAAACCAGTTCGCTGAAAGATGCCAAAGTCATCCAACTTATGGCTCATATAGGTTTTACCATAGCCTGTGCTAAGGCTAAACTTAACATTTCGCAGAATCTTGCGCACCGGATTAGGTTTGCGCTTGGCATAGATGGTCTCCAACGGAAAAGTCGGTTTCTCGTCATCTTGCGCCACCAAAACTAATGGACAAAGAAAAAGTGCTAACAGGCAGAATATGGCAAGAGTTCTTTTCAGGTCAAATTTCAATTAAACGCTAAAGATAGCAGTCAGAAATGGATGGTGAAAATGGCCATGTTATCAATATCCGTAATTAGGGTATCCGCTCTCCAACGAACTAAAGGTGTGAAACAGTATCTGGCCTGGCTTTGCCTCATAAGTAAATTGATTCCGGTGAGTCTCACCACCAACGCTATTCAACTCAAGCGTAACTTTATTCTTACCCAATGCTAATGGAATTCGGCTATAGTAAATACTATGTGGAAGAGTTTGCCAATTGCGGGTATCAGCCTTTTCAGTAATTGCGTTAATCATACCCAATACCGATCCTAACATTTTGTCCTCCTGCCTTACCTGATGTTCAGTTGCTTTTTTTAACGCAAGACGGATCAATGCTTTACTTAATTCCAAGTTCATCCGCTGTTGTAAACTTTTAAAAGCAATCTTATTTACATCTTCTAAAAGTTGAAGTTCTACTGTGCTCCCCTCCAATGTAATTGTGGCAGTCGAATAGTAGGTGGGTCGTTCAATGTAGCGCGGCAAGGCAACTCTAAAAAATTCAAGACTGGTTAATCCATTTCTATCTTTGTCATTATACCCATCCAATGAAAATGGAAAACTGATTCCTAAATCGCTATTATTAAAATAAATAAAATTGTTGTTACGACTTACCACAAAGTTAATCCCCCACTCTGCTTTTACCGGACTTAAACCATTGTGCCAAAAGAAAACAAGTTCGCCCCCATCTGAAGGTTCATACTTAAAATCCAACATGTCGAATTTTTCTTTGAAGAATTCAAAGTCTTCGCTCAATCCGCTAAGCCAGGCAGTGCGTAAAATATCCGGCTTCAATTGCTCTGGCATAGAGATATGAAATAAACGCTGATAATCTTCATCGTAGATTTCATACGCGTTGCGATAAGCAATAAAAGCATTGTTGTAGTCCTTGTCGGTTTCATAAATAATTCCCATCAAGGTATGTATGAAAGCATCGCGTTGAAATTTGCTTTCGTTGCTGTACCGATCACTCAATTGTTGAAGCCTGATATTGAGTCTTCGGCATTCAACAAGTGCTTCAGAGGTCTTTCCCATCTTCAAAAAGTTGAGTGCTTTGTAATACAAAAGCATCAAATGTTCATGATCTTCCCCTTTGTAGGTAGTCACGGTTGGGTTGGTTAGGTATGAGGCAGCCTCGTTCAAATAGTTAATCCTGTAGTCTTCGCCAAACAGAAAGGCCTTCTCGAAATAATCGTTACTCTCAACATAACGACCCAACATAGACAATACCAAACCGGCATTCACACTATACAGAAACTCACGCTTACCTCTTGCTTCATTCGCGTTGGCTTGCAGACCTGCTAAAGCATCATTCAAATTTCCTTGTTCAAACTCTTTATTAAAACTGTAATTTGATTGATAATAACTGGCGCATGAACTCACCATCAATACAACAAGTATGGCTATGAATTTTGCATGGTTGCTGATAACCCTCACCATCTTTGATAATATTCGTATTTAATTCTTTATATACTTCTTAATTTCCTGCTGGCCGTACCACACGCGTTTATTAGTTTCCATGTCGGTAAGGAAAAGGGTGGTAACATAATTAACAACCCGATTTTTATTGTACACATCGGTCTCAGAGGTCATCTCTCCAAACAACATGAGATTGGCGCCTACCTCTTTGCCCCAATGAGCCATGGTTGCCGGGTCAGAAAAATCTTGTTGTTGCGCTCGTTCTTCCCGCAGCTTGTCGCGAAACGTATCTGATTCTATAAGGTCGGCTAACCCGGAATTGAAAATTGCCAATTCAAATTTCTTGACATAATTATTGGCATCAATGTGTTCGCTGGTGCGATTTTTAATTTGCCCGACAATGATTACCGGTTTTTTGCCAACTGCGTCCGCATACTCTTTGAATTTCGGACTACCCAACAAATCGGCCGTCATTTTGTCGGCAACCTGGCGTGAATCGGAATCATTCCAGCGGCCGCTTAAATCAATTTGCTGACCTGGATCAACGCGTGAGACAGAGCGAGCGCATGAAGAAATTATAACAATGAGAATGAGTAAGTAGAAGAACCGCATGAGCATGATGAACGAATTTAGAATTACGTCCCGATAGCTATCGGGATTAGATGTACGAATTTTAGAGTCACTTTTATTTGATTTATATGCCTATGTGTTTTAGTATTCTGTCCGGCTATTGAATTAATTTCAACTCCCTGATTATAGATTTAGGATCACTTGATGAAAAAACAAAGTTGCCTGCCACCAACACATTGGCACCAGCATCCAAAAGAGGCTTTGCATTTTGATGATTAACTCCCCCATCAATTTCAATTAATGCTTTTGATTTTCTTTCTGCAATTAATTGTTTCAGTTCTGCTAATTTCTGAAATGTATTTTCAATAAAACTCTGGCCGCCAAAGCCTGGGTTAACCGACATTAAGCAAACTAAATCAATATCTGCAATTATATCTTTAAGTTGAATGACACCGGTATGCGGATTTATGGCCACTCCAGCTTTCATACCTGCCGCTTTTATCTGCTGAATGGTTCTGTGCAAATGAATACTTGCCTCAATATGAACTGATAAACTATCTGCTCCTGCTTCTTTAAATGTTTCGATGTATCGCTCTGGATGCACAATCATCAAATGAACATCGAGCGGTTTCTTTGAATGCTTTTTAATTGCCTTTATAACCGGAACACCAAAGGAGATATTAGGTACAAAAACGCCATCCATCACATCGACATGAATCCAGTCGGCTCGGCTTTCATTAAGCATGGTTACTTCACTTTGCAGATTGGCAAAATCAGAAGCTAAAATAGAGGGCGCAATAATAGGATTCATTCAGTATAAGTTGATACGTGTTCGCTAACAAAGATAAGCAGGGATTGCATCAAATCGAAGTCAACTACAACTTAACAATTCGCACCGTAGCTGTATTGTTTCCAGAAGTTACCCGAACGAAATAGATGCCTGCTTTAAATTGTGAGATGTCATATTCAAACGGATTGTTTGCCCAATCAATTTTTAACGTTGACTCGGCAACCCGACTACCCGACCCATCAAAGATTAAGACATGGATAGGTGAATCAAGGGGCTGCTTTAGTCTGATTTCAAATCGATCACCCGTCACTGGATTAGGATAAACAGAAATCACATCCGTTTCTGCCAAACTCTCAAGGTAATTTACAATCGCACGAAAGTGTGGAGTTCCATAGCCCATCTGATTGTTGGGTGCAGACGCTAATGAGGCCGACATTACAATCGCATCATAAATTTCTTGAGCACTCAATGTTGGAAATGCTTGCCAAACACCAGCAGCTAAGCTAGCCACTAAGGGACTGGCCAATGAGGTTCCGCTTGCTGAGCCCAACGATCCACTTGGTTTAATAATACTCGTGCCTGAACCTAATGCCACAACATCAGGTTTGATACGTCCATCAGCTGTTGGACCTTTTGAGCTGAATGAACTTAAATTGCCTACACTATTGATTGAACCAATCGCTAAGATTCCAACTGCATCAGCGGGTGGAGTTACAAGCTTCCATGAGTTTGAGCCTTCGTTGCCTGCGCTGCACACAACGAGCATTCCTTTTTCAATTGCTTTGCGAGCTGCCTTTGTTACCTGTGCAGTTTTTCCATCCAGATCGGATGTTTTGTAATCCATCGATGAATCATCAAACGTATTATAACCTAATGAAGAATTGATGATGTCAACTCCGGCACTGTCGGCTCGCTCGGCAGCGAACGTCCAATTGTACTCTTCCACTCGGTACTCACTAACATCTTCGGTGAGATATAAAAAATAATCAGCTTTATAAGCACCACCTGTATACGTGCCTTTGGCATAGGCCGCCATTACCGATAATACTTCAGTACCATGATCGTCTGCTGTGTAAACCCCGGAATTATTTTTAACAAAATTGAAGGTTTGCTTTACGCGATTCTCTGCAAACAAATCTGCGAAGGGTGAACTTACATTCACACCAATAAATCCGCTATCAAAAACAGCGATCGAAATTCCTTCACCTATATACCCGCCTTCCTGCATCTCATCGATGCCTATTTGTTGCAACTGCCACTGATTAGCGGGCTGATCGGCCGAAGAATTTTTGTACTTCTTTATTTTAGAAACACGCCCGCCAGTAAGTTTACTTCCAGGCGCAACTAAAATTGATGCTGAAACAAAAGGCAAAGCATTCACGGAAGCAAGCGTTGCCTCGTCCGTTTCAATTAAAACACCATTAAACCATTTCGATGTGAAATAGGTGCTGGCACCTGTACTTTTAACCTGAGCTACATAATTAGGGTTTACCGGCAAGTCCTCTTCCGTAAGAATTATGTTTTGCTTTTGCCTTCTTGAAATACTTTTCTGACTCAGAAATTGAGATGGATTTGTAATTGAGAAAGGTGTGCCTGCTTTATCTTTAAAAGAAATAAAATATCGATTTACCTGTCCTTGAGCTGTAGCCGATACTAAAAGACAAAAGATTACCAGCCTACTGCGAAGCATACGATTTCAACGTTTGAATCAAAATAACTCCTTTATCTACTTTTTGTTGCCCCAGACAATTTGGGGTAGAACAATATTCAAGTTGGGTAATTTCTTTGTACACCAAGCCTACATCCCGGGCATAAATTTCTTTGCGTTCATCTTTACCAACTATCGCATCTGTAAAACTATTTTGATGAACAGTTGCTGTCTCAGAAAAATCTAAACCTGTTGATAGAGATACTGACTGGTCGAATTCAAAAATATTATATTCATCGCTGTTGCTGCCATTAAATAGATTACCCGTGTTTGGTAAATTATTGAATTCATTTCCATTCCACTTCCCTCCTTTGTAAATAGGAAATGCAAGTTTTACAAACAACACATTACTTTCGTTTTGAATCAATTTATTACCCGTAACTTCTGCTGTCCACGTTTCAAAACTCTCCCAGGCTTCAGTCTCCAAGGTTCTTTTCTCGCGCAGGAGCGTATATGTATAGCCGTTATTAACATTCTTAACGGAATCAATAACCGTTACCCGAAGTTGATAGTTATATACTTCGGTTACTGATTGAACAATGGTCGTTTCTTTAACTTCATAAACCCAGTTATTACCCTTATGTAATGGAAAAAAATTTAATCCAATATCCGTGCTGATCGGATCTTCATCTGAGCAGTGGGTTAAAAGGCCCAGTAAAATAAAAAACGGTAAGATTGCAAGACGTCTCACCGCTCCAAGCGGTCTGACGCCTATTACTTCAATACCTGATTTAACTTTAGTCACTGTCATTTAGCACTAATTCATTTCAAAGTTATTTTTTCTTTTTGATATTTGAGCCATGTCGTTAAAAACCAAAGTTAAAGCCGGAAACATTACTAATCTGAGCGATGCCCGCTATTGTGCCGGTATGGGTGTAGATTGGCTAGGTTTCCCTATTAATAGTATTGATGCCAAAACCTTGGGTGAGATAACCGGCTGGGTTACCGGACCGCAGTTTATTCTCGAATTGAGCGCTGGTGCAATCTCAGAATCACTAAGTGAATACCCGGTTGAATTCCTGCAAATTGATTTTAAGCAGCTAAAAGAAATTCCAAGTTCTTCCAATGTGAGGTTTATTGTCAAGCTTTCCATTTCAGATTGGGTAAATGCAAAAGTCGAGATCACCAAAAATATCGATCGCATTTCATTTCTTCTTCTTACTGATCTAAATAAAAGTGAATCGAGTAATCAAGATATCCTGGAGGAGATACAATCTTATGCCGACATCTTTATAGAATTGGATTCAAGTAATTATACTTTGGAAGAAGTTCTTGATTTAACCGTTTCTGGCGTAGGTATATCTGGTAATCAGGAATTGAAACCCGGCCTTAAAGATTATACGAAATTAGCGGAGGTGTTGGAGAAGTTGGAGGTGGATTAGTGATTATAAACATATAGGCAGATAGAAAACATAGTTGATTAAATAGATAAATTTAAATCATCTTATCTTTTAGTTGACACTTGCAGATGTAGAACAGCTGACTTTAATAAAAGGGTGAAAATATGCGTTCACTAACACTCAAAACCGTTTTCTTAATTGATGCAATAGGTGCTGTTGTTACTTCGTTTCTCTTAGCTGCAGTTCTTAGAACTTTCAATGAATATTTTGGAATGCCAAAAAACATTCTTTCTTTACTTTCGATAGTAGCAATAATCTTCGCAGCTTATTCCTTTTCCTGTTTCGTGTTTTTAAAACAAAACTCACAGAATTTTTTGAAGCCAATTATTTTGGCAAACTTCTCATATTGCATTTTAACAGGCGGGCTAATTGTCTATTTCAAAAATCAAATAACACTTCTTGGCATTGCCTATTTTATTGGAGAGATATTAGTGGTATTTGCAGTTATCTATATCGAGCTAAGAGCAGTAAAGCAATTTTCAGCTTAAGTTTTTTGCGATTTTCAAGGGCGGTAGGTAATAATTGAAATTCAATCTGTCGTTAGAATTTACAAATTTCGAATAGCTATATTACCTTTTCTACAGACACACCCGCCCCTTTCTTATGCTCTTCGGGATTTCAATCCTGAAGCCTGATAAACTGGATTTTAAATCCTTACTATCACTGTTCGAGAATGAATTAGCGAGCGGCTATGTTGCAAAATTTCATCCTTCACCCCCGCCCCTCTCCCCACGGAAAGGGGTGGCCGAAGAATGAGGACGGGGTGAGGCATTAACTCGAAAACTTTCCAACTGCTTTCTCCACGGCTTCGGCTGTCGTATCGGGAAATGAAATATTAAGTGGTTTCCCTTCTTCGAGCCAGCGCTCAATCTTCTTGATTGATTTCTTCTTTACCTTTTTCAAAACAGGTACGCCCAACTTTTTTAAGGCTGCTGCATTGCAGTGTTGCTCATACTGGCTTTTCATTGGCACAACTAAAAGCTTTTTATTTAGATTCAGAACCTCAGCGGGAGTTTCAAAGCCTGCACCACACAACACACCCGAACCTGTCACAACACTTTCAATAAAGTCCTGGCCGCTAATCGGGTAAACCGAAATACGTCCGACATGATAGGGTTTATTCGTATGCTTCGAGAAAATATGCCATCGTACTTTTGAGACTTTCAATAAAAGTTGTACAAGTTTTTTATCATCGTATGCAGGTAAGTAGATAGTATAGTGTCCTAAATCCTTAACGCTTGCCTCGCGAATGGCAGAACGAACAACCGGAGTAAAAATATTTTTATCGTATCGCTCAAAGTGGAAGCCCACGTACTTTTTTATAGGCGCATAATTTTTCAACATCCATTCGCCAAAGGGATCAATTATTTTTGGCCGTGGTGATTTTTTTGAAAGTAACGCTGACTGATGACTGAGTCCCACAATAGGCACCTCCTTTTTACGACACGCCCAGGCGGTAATGGGTTCGAAATCATTAATCACCAGATCATAATTTTCAACCGGAAAACTATTAATCTCTTTAATAACATCCTTTGAACTATTCTTTTGGAAAGTTTTAAGAAAATTGATTCCGCCTTGTTTGCCAAAGTAAAAACTTAAGCCCTTTGATTTATACTTTACCGGATAAGGCAAGACAATTTCTGCTTGAGCGCCACTTACAAACAGATCAAGCTTACCGTGTTTTTTAAGTTCTGGGATAATATCAACAGCCCGGCTCAGATGTCCATTGCCAGTGCCTTGAATTGCATAGAGGATGTTCATTTTTTTACAGTCAGAAATTCAGTGACAAGGTCTTTAAATATCTCGTCATTATCCAGATTATTTTTCCTTGACTTTGAAATCTTTATGGACATTGCTTTTTTGTCTTCCTGATAGCGGTAAATGCGCCAAGCTCCTTCGTTATACTCTAAAGAAGTAAGGTTTTCAACCCAATCACCTGAATTCAAATAAGTGACTTCGCCTTTGTCGGTTGTTATTTTTTTCATTTCGGGTTGGTGGATATGACCACAAATCACATAATCGTAGCCATTTGAAATAGCAATATCAGCGGCTGTTTTTTCAAAGTCATTGATAAACTTTACAGCCTGCTTCACACTATCTTTCACTCGCTTCGATAACGAGATTTTGCTTTTACCAAACAACTTGAGAATGAAATTTACGAATGAATTAATTAAGATTAACGTATCGTAACCAATTGCTCCTAGTTTAGCAAGCCATTTTGAATGTTGCATGATAACATCAAACACATCGCCATGAAAAATCCACGCTGACTTTCCGTTAAGTGAAATCACTTTCTTGTTCGCGATGTGAAATGAGCCCATGCGAAACCCAGCAAACTTGCGAAGCATCTCATCATGATTACCAGTGAGGTATGTGATCTTAGTTCCCTTAGCGATTAGTCCTGTAATGTGCTTAACAACCTGCATGTGCGACTTTGGCCAATAGCGCTTGCTAAACTGCCACATGTCTATAATGTCGCCATTAAGGATAATTCTTTTCGCTTTTATTGATTTCAAATAGCGGAGCAGTTCTTCGGCATGGCAGCCATACGTACCCAGATGAACATCTGATATTATTACAAGTTCTACTACTCTCTTTTTTATGCCCATTATAGGTTTTGCAAAGATTAGTTTTAACCATTAACCCAAAATCACTCTCGTGTTACCAAACTGTTACGCAAAAAGTTTTTCAATCATGAATGTTTGCTGTCCAGGATTTGTAATCCTATAGCAAGATAAAGTAGGATTTTAAATCCTTGCTAATGTAGTTCGATCCCTCACCCCCGCCCCTCTCACCAGGGAGAGGGGTGTCCGAAGAATGAGGACGGGGTGATGGAAAATATTTTTCGTCACTACTACTTAAATCTAAATCGTAAGTATTTAATCTTCTCGCCTTTCGCAGCAAACATTTCTTCATACCGGGTTTTAATGTCGTAGCATTCAGGCCTTAGATGGGATTCGTACAAATCGTTTGTGTATTCAAAATCCACCATATCATTTCGGTAGCCGAGTTCCTCTAAAGTGAAATTAAATAAATCGGTATTGTCAGTTTTAAATCGAAAGAAGCCACTTGGTCGCAGTATTTTTTTGTACATATCAATGTAGCGACTGCTCGACAGTCTACGCTTAATATCACGTATGCGCGGACGTGGGTCCGGAAAGGTTAGCCAAATTTCATCTACTTCATCTACTTCAAAAAAGCTTTCGGTAAAAAGAATCTCTGTGCGCAAAAAGCCAACATTAGCAAGTTGTTCTTCAACAGCCCAGGTACTGCCCTTCCAAAGACGATCGCCCTTCTTATCAATCCCTATATAATTTCTATTAGAATTTTGACGCGCCATGCCTACACTATATTCTCCGCGGCCACAGGCAAACTCAACGGTAATAGGATTATCGTTCTTAAAATAATCCTGATTCCACTTGCCTTTAATCTTCATGAAAATATCCTTGCCCGGCTCGATCACATTTTCGCGGGTTGAAATTATTTCGAAGCGTTTTAATTTACTTTTCACAGGTTTTCAATTTCAGCTACAACAAACGTACTTCCAGCAATCAGGATTAAATCATCAGGACTACTACTTTCGCGAGCAGCACGAATAGCAGCATTCACATCTTCGACTACAATTCCATTAAGCCCGATAGACTTTGCTTTCTCATAAAGTTCTTTCGCGGGTAATGCGCGTGGCAAAGATGCCTCACAAAAATAGTACGAAGCATTTTTTGGTAACAAACTTAAGATTGTACTTACATCTTTGTCTTTTACAACTCCAATTACCCAATGCAATTTGGAATGCGGGGTTTCTTTAATCTGACTGATTATCTCTGCAATACCAGCTTCATTATGCCCAGTATCACAAATGGTTAAAGGATGTTCGCCTAACTTTTGCCAGCGACCTTTCAGACCGGTTAGCGTTATAACGTTTCTAAATCCACCAAGCAGATCATCATTTGTAATTGAATACCCAAGTGAATTCAATTCATCAACGGCACATAATACACCTTTAATATTTTTAGCCTGATAGATTCCTAACAAGTCAAGATCAATAGTTTGTTTTTTTCCATTACCTGTTACCTCAAACTTACCTGAACTTACTCTCTTAACCGTGTACTGATCTGACGCACTGATAAGCTCACTTTTTGTTTGAGTGGCTTTCGACTCAAAGACTTCAGCTACTTGGGGTTGATTTTCACTAATCACAACCGGAACACCTGACTTAATTATACCTGCTTTTTCACTACCTATTTTTTGGAGTGTATCGCCCAGCAATTCTTTATGATCCCAACTAATATTAGTAATGACAGAAAGTATAGGTGTAATCACATTGGTAGAATCCAAGCGGCCACCCATTCCTGTTTCGATAATAGCAATGTCAACCTGCTGTTGTGCAAAGTAATCGAAGGCCATGGCTACCGTAATCTCAAAAAAAGAAGGTTTTAGTTTTTCAATTTCAGGTTTAATCCGTTTTACAAAATCAACAACAAACTCTTTTTCAACTTCATCGCCATTAATGCGAATGCGTTCAGTAAACTCTTTTAAATGTGGCGAAGTATACAGTCCGGTTTTATAACCTGCTGTTTGAAGAATAGCGGCAAGCATGTGCGAAGTGCTCCCCTTGCCATTCGTTCCCGCAACATGAATTGACTTAAACTTTTGGTGGGGATTGCCAAGGGCAGCGCACAACTTCAACGTATTAGTTAAATCTGGTTTGTAGGCAGCAGACCCCACGCGCTGAAACATGGGGAGATTTTTAAACAGGTAAGTTAGAGTATCCGTGTAGTTCATTTTCAGGCTGCGAAATTATGGTATACCTCATAAAACAAAAAGTCCCGCACGAAGCGGGACTTTTAATTTAATCGTTCAAGTCTGTTATTTACCAAGCTTGATTATCTTGAAACCAGCAGAGATTTGGAACACCTGATTCTTGGTTTGTTCTAAACTTGGGTCGTCATTTATTTTACTTAGACCCAAATTGTATCTCGCATCTAGAGTAAGGCCAAACGGAAGATCCCAACCCAAACCCAAGGCAACGCCAAAATCAGATTTTTTATAAAGATCCTTAGCATCTTGAGTTGTCGTTGTTCCCTGAACTGTCTGTTTTAGTTGTCCGCCTGATAAAAACCCAAACTGAGGACCAGCCTGAATGTTTATTCCTGCTACAGTATAAAGCTTCAAAATAATTGGAATATTGATATAGTCGAAGTTCGCTTCGCCATTACCCGAATTAAATTGGACATTAGATCCTTGTTTGGAGAATAATAATTCAGGTTGGATACCCACTTTCGTAAATTTGAATAGTGCAAATGCGCCAGCATGAAAGCCAGTTCTGTTTTTATAATTTTCGCCAGCGCTTGATTTCGTATCAATATTGGCAAAGTTAGGGCCACCCTTAATACCAAGAGCAAACTGCATCTGTGCAAAAGCTGTCTGCGCTGCGCTTAATCCAATTAAGACAACGGCTAAACTGAGTAATTTTTTCATATAAGTTTTAGTTTTTTTTCTTTTAGCAAAGATAAGGCCGAATTAGGAAGTAACCCTATAGGCGATAAATTAAGGATAATGTTACTCATTAAATTCCAAAATCAGCGTTTTTGCCTTTAATTCTTCGATAGAACTCCATCAGAAAATTTAAATCACCCTCTTGATTCTCCGTTGTATAAAACGGATTGCCAACAACTACAGTCTTTCTTTCAAAATCAAAACCACAAGGAATTATGGGAACGTGGGCACCTTTAGCAATAAAGTAAAAGCCAGTGCGAAGCTTGTCAACTTTTTTTCTTGTTCCTTCTGGTGCTAAGGCCAGCACAAATTCATCATGCGCATTAAAGATATCAATCACTTGCTGCACCATGTCATGATGTGCTGATCGATCCACCGGATAGCCGCCCAGCCATCTAAAAAACCAGCCGAATGGCGGCTTAAAAAGAGAATTCTTTCCCAGAAATTTTGCCTTTTCAATTTTTAAAACACTACGTGCTAAAACTCCCACGGGAAAATCCCAATTGCTAGTATGCGGGGCAACTGCGATAATATATTTCTTGAGCCTGGGCGGAAAACTTCCTTCCACCTTCCAGCCCATTAGCTTAAATATCAGTCTGGCTATTATCCTAAACATCAGATCAACGAATCTAAAAGTTTATCGTCAGCCAAATATGGGATTGTTACTTTCATGGTTGGTGAGATTTCTTTTTCAATTGTAGATAATGCTCCTTCATTACGCGCCCACGCTCTGCGGGCTATGCCATTGTTCACATCAAAGTATAACATGTTCTTCAACTTTCGTGATGCGTCTTCCGAACCATCGAGTAATAAGCCAAAGCCTCCATTAATTACTTCGCCCCAACCAACACCCCCGCCATTATGTATCGATACCCATGTGGCTCCACGAAACGAGTCACCGATCACATTATGAATTGCCATATCAGCAGTAAAGCGCGAGCCATCATAAATATTAGATGTCTCTCTAAACGGACTATCTGTTCCTGATACATCATGGTGATCGCGACCCAATACTATCGCACCAATTTTATTTTCTTTGATGGCCTGGTTAAATGCTTCCGCAATTTTGATTCTACCTTCCGAATTTGCATACAGAATTCGTGCTTGCGAACCCACCACCAGTTTATTTTTTTTTGCAGATTTTATCCAGTCAATATTGTCATTCAACTGCGATTGAATTTCAGGTAAAGCCATAGCTGCAATTTTTTCTAAAACTTCGCCTGCAAGTTGATCAGTATAATCAAGATCACTTTCTTTTCCTGAAGTACACACCCAACGGAATGGACCAAAGCCATAATCAAAACACATCGGCCCCATAATGTCTTGCACATAAGAAGGATATTTAAAGTTGATCTTGTCCGCTGCCATTACATCTGCCCCAGCGCGTGAGGCTTCTAACAAGAATGCATTTCCATAATCAAAGAAGTAGGTTCCTTTAGCAGCGTGTTTATTTATCGCATCGGTATGCCTTCTTAGGGTTTGCTGAACTTGTTTCTTGAACTGTGCAGGATCATTAGCCATCAACTTATTTGACTCTTCATAAGAAAGTCCGACAGGATAATAACCACCTGCCCAGGGATTATGCAACGAAGTTTGATCGGAACCCAACTCAATAAAAACATTTTCTCGATCAAATTTTTCCCATACCTCTACAATATTTCCCTGATAGGCTATGGAGATAACTTCCTTCTTGGCTTTGGCTTTTTGAACGCGCACAACCAGTTCATCAAGATTACTTATGACTACATCTACCCACTTCTGTTCAAATCTCTTTTGAGTAACCTTTGCATTGACCTCAGCGATCACAGTAATGCACCCGGCAATAGTTCCTGCCTTCGGCTGTGCACCACTCATACCTCCTAAACCAGAAGTCAAAAAAAGTTTCCCAGCTAAACCTTCTCCTTCTTTCGAGATTTTCCGACCTGCATTCAAGATGGTAATGTTAGTGCCATGCACAATTCCCTGCGGTCCTATGTACATATAACTTCCAGCCGTCATTTGCCCATATTGCGTAACGCCAAGTGCATTGAATTTTTCCCAATCGTCTGGCTTCGAATAATTAGGAATCATCATGCCATTGGTAACAACAACCCGAGGTGCCTCTTTTGATGATGGAAATAAACCCATCGGGTGGCCAGAATACATGTGTAACGTTTGCTCGTCTGTCATCGTAGCCAGGTACTGCATGGTGAGGAGATACTGCGCCCAATTCTGAAACACCGCACCATTGCCACCATATGTAATCAACTCATGCGGATGTTGGGCTACAGCAGGATCCAAATTATTCTGAATCATCAACATAATAGCGCCAGCCTGTTGCGACTTGAATGGATAAGACTTTAAAGATCGCGCATGCATTTCATACTTTGGGCGAAACCGATGCATATAGATTCGCCCATAAGTCTGAAGTTCATTGAAAAATTCGGGCGCAAGAACTTCATGATGTTTCGAATGAAAATACCGTAACGCATTTCTGATAGCCAGTTTCTTCTCTTCTTTAGTAAGAATATCTTTTCTTTTCGGAGCATGGTTAACCGAAAAATCATATTCCTTTAATGGTGGTAACTCGTCAGGAATACCTTGAAGAATTAACTCCATAAATTTTCCTTCGGTCATGACTGCGGTACTTTATTGAAATGATGCGGAAGAAAATTATCTTTTGTGAAGCGATAACTAAAATCAAAAATTTCCTGTGCCTTACTCAGATTCAAGCTACTAAAGCGATCCATGCGCGGGGGTTCTATAAACGTGTCGCACAAGCCTCTGCTCACTTCTGTGTTCGCATGAATGGTAATCAATAAACTTCGTTCAACCACCAATTTAATATTTGTTGTATCGAAATCAGGACTGATATGATTGCAATGCGAGCCAACAATAAAATCACATTCAGATCGAATCGGTTTTGCAGGCAGGTTATCTAACAAGCCACCATCCACATACAAATTTCCATTCACCGTTACGGGATTGAAAATTGCCGGAATACAGCATGAAGCCGTAATTGCTGGTGCTAATTCACCATCCGTAAAATAATGAATCTTCCCTTTGCGAATATCGGTAGCCGCAATAGTCATTGGTATTTTCAACGCTGAAAAATTGTTCTCAGGAACTGATTTAATCAAAACGTCTTTTAACCCATCGAGCGAAAGCAAACCCGTCCATGCAAAAGCGGGTCTCACCGATTTGAAAATACTTAGGTTCTTTATCAGTTCAAAAATTTTATCAGGCTTAAGTCCATAGGAATATAATGCACCAATAATTGATCCTGCACTTGTACCTGAAATCACATCAAACTTGATTTCCATTTCATCCAAGGCCTTCAATACACCTATGTGCGCAATACCTCGAGCACCGCCACCTGACAAAACTAATCCACGCTTCATAAAATTTCGCTAAGGTTAAACGTACGATCTAGCCTTACACCCTTCTCGGTATTTTTAACGGTACAGCATTCGTTGATCGGATCATGCTCTAGAAACAAAACGTACTTATTATCGGCTGCTTCTTTTAAAAACTTAGCTTTCTCTTCCAATGTTAGAAGGGGTCGGGTATCGTATCCCATAACATACGGAAGCGGAATATGGCCAACCGAAGGCAACAGATCGGCCATAAAGCAAATGGTATGTTCCTTATATTTTATCATAGGAATCATCATCTTATCAGTATGACCCGAAGCATAGAATATCTCCATAAACTTAAATGGCGATGGATGTTTATCTGAAATAAATTTCAACTGACCACTTTCCTGCATGGGTAAAATATTTTCCGACAAGAAACTCGCTTTCTCTCTTGGGTTTGGTTTGGTTGCCCACCGCCAATGATGTTCGTTACTCCAATATGTCGCTTCTTTAAATGTGAGTGCTAATTTTTCGTTCTCTTTTTTCACTCCGCCCCCACAATGATCGAAATGCAAATGCGTAAGAAACATGTCCGTTACATCATCGGTAGAATAACCCTGCTGGTTTAGTGATTTAAGCAGCAAATCATCACCATGTAAATAATAATGACTGAAAAATTTTGCGTCTTGCTTATCTCCCAACCCATTGTCGATGAGCATTAAGGTATCATCATCTTCGATTAATAAACATCGCATTGCCCACGAACAAAGATTGTTCTCATCAGCGGGATTAGACTTTTGCCAGATTGATTTGGGAACGACACCAAACATGGAGCCACCATCTAACTTAAAAAAACCAGTATTAATTACATGTAGATTCAAGATTCGAAAAATTTAAAATTCAAGTTACTTGATTTTGAATTTTAAACCCTGAATTTGGAATTATTCTTTCACCACACCCATTGCGCAGAATTTTTCAATGCGTTCGTTGATGCGTTCTTGTGGAGATTTTTTGCTCAACTCATGAAAGTTTTTCATGATCACACGCTTCACTTCATCAGCCATAGCCTTCACATCGGTATGCGCACCACCTAGTGGTTCCTTTACAACGCCATCGATTAACTTAAGGCCGTGCATATCCTTTGAAGCCAGCTTAAGCAATTCTGCTGCCTGCTCTTTAAAATCCCAACTGCGCCATAATATAGCCGAACAGTTTTCTGGAGAGATTACCGAGTACCATGAGTTTTCTAACATGAGCACACGATCGCCAATGGCAATCCCCAAAGCTCCACCCGAAGCGCCTTCACCAACCACAATACAGATAACGGGTACTTTCAACATGAACATCTCTTTAAGGTTGCGCGCAATGGCTTCGCCCTGTCCCCGCTCCTCTGCTTCCATTCCTGGGAAGGCTCCGGGCGTGTCAATAAAGGTTACAATGGGTTTATTAAACTTCTCAGCGATCCTCATCAATCGCAGGGCTTTGCGATAGCCTTCAGGATTTGCCATCCCAAAATTTCGCATCTGGCGTTGCTTGGTGTTACGGCCTTTTTGCTGACCAATCAACATAAAGGTTTGCCCATCGATAGTACCCAAACCACCAACCATTGCTTTGTCATCACCAACAGTGCGGTCGCCATGCAACTCAATAAAATCGGTAGTGATTTCGTAGATATAGTCTAGTGTATAAGGCCTATCCGGATGGCGAGACAACTGAACGCGCTGCCAGCCGGTAAGGTTCTCAAATGTTTCTTTCTTCAGTTCAGTGATCTTCTTCTCCAACGCCTGAACCGCTTTTTTCACCGAATCATCACTACCATCTGCTAGGTGTTTCATATCGGTAAGCTTTCCTTCCAATTCAGCGATGGGCTTTTCAAAATCCAACAGATTCATTTTTGCCCTGGGTTAATTAATAAGGGTACAAAATTAAGAGAATTTTGAAAATGTGGCCTTTTACACAAGTAATGACCAGGAAATCGAACATTTTCTACCAAATCTTAAAACAGTGGTAAAAGAAAAATCCCCATAGCCAGACTGTGGGGATTATGATTATGAGTTGGTTAACTCGTGTAGCTTAAAGTATCAAAAGCACTACTACGATTGCTTCTATCAACAGCGCATTGATCAATCCTTTCAAAAATAACGATTTTATTTCCATGGGGTCATTATTAAACACTTCAAACATAATGATTTCGCAATTCCGCAGAAATTGATTCCCGACAACTGGAATATTCTACCGATGTAGTGTTTAAATGGGCTTTAAACGAATTCGGGTTGCCCTAATTTGAAGAAACTGGGCTGTTCGCTCCAAGTCCTCGCCACCGCACGCTCTCCGATAGCTATCGGGATCGCGCTGCTGCGGGCTTTCCGCTGCCATCCCTGCCGCAAGTTGACGATATAATAACATTGATAGCACTCGCCCAACGCGTGGTAAGGCCTCAGACCGCTTTATGTTTTCGATATAGAACGGTCAGACGCCTATGGTAATTCTTTCATCGGCAAACTATAACTATTAACTTAATTCATCACTCTTGTTGGTGAACCTCTGCGCTGTGCCACCTCGCAACTCTAACAAGGGCAAGGGTTGGTCGTTCATCTTTTTATTTCAAGATCTTATTCATTTCCGGGTCGCGGGTCAGGCGTCCCGCAACAACAGAGGGCTACCAACATTAACAAGGGCGAGAGTGTGTCCAGTAATTACCCATTAGCAAATTATCGATCCTCCCAATCGTCATCTATCCAACTCATCATAAATAAGATAGATGGAATAGTCCCGGCAACTACAAACTCTAAATCAGGATCAAGATCATTTTTAAACCAAACGTAGTCTTTGCTAGTAAAACGAATTTGCAAGGCGGCTACTACCTCGTCACCTACCATAAACTGATAACCATAGTGCTTACCTGGGGTGCCATAAAAATTTGGATCGGGAAATCCGCTCATGTGATCCACAACTGGCATTATCTCTATCGTTCGATTTCCATCGGTTAAGGTACCACTATATTGAAATAGATCAGGAACCCTCGACCCGATCGCGTATTTTATAAGCAACTGCCATTCTGAGGAATCAATTTTTAACGAGAGTTCGGTGAAGAAATCTATTCGTATCTCCCGAATTTTCGTGATTATAGTTTGCTTGCCCTGAAGTTTAAAAATATCTTCAAACCGATTTGCAACCACGTTTGCAATAAGTGAATTAGAATCAGGTCGTGTGAGAACGTAAGAATACTTTTGGTTAGATTTATTAGTTAAATCAAAAGCCCCTTGCGGATAAAAAAATTTTGAACGCCCACTGCTATAACTTCTTTGCCAGCCAGCTTTCGCATACTCAAGCGTATATTCGCTAAAAAAACCTCTAGATTTAATCTGATAACGTGTTGAATTTGCTAACAAACTGTCGTCAACTTTCATTAAATCCTGAGCCTCCGAAAATACAGAATAACATAGAAAAATGAGTAGAATAATATTTCTTAATTTCATTAGTTTCGTATTTATTAATTTTATTCGTCCGTAATCTTTTTCTGCTCATCCAATATTTTATCAACGATATCTATCTCACGCTCATTAATAGTTTGATCAGTTTTTGTATGTTTTTTCATACAGCAAACCCTTGCGTTCTTCTTTATTTCCTGAGCCATAAATGAGTATATTTTTTTGCCTTTTTATCAAAACATTTCTGCTCTCCCCGCCCAAGTTGGTGCTCTTCACCAACTTGCATGATACGCCAACAAGTTCTGAATTGATTTTATCGCGCTGTGAAAAAATCTAACCAAAAGATAAGAGTTTTATCTCTATTTCAAGCAGCGTTTATACTAATCTACTTTCCTGAAAAGCAAAAAGCCCCACTTGCGTGAGGCTTTTATGCGGTCCGGACGGGACTAATCGAAACCTCTATTTTCTTGCCATATCAACTGATTTTCAATGTTTTATAATAACAAGGTCATGGAATAGGTCAAGATTTAACGGTTTCTAATAGGACTTACTCGGCTTAAAATTTATATACAATCAAACCAAAAAAAATCATGATAACATCAAAAGGAAATGGAGATGAATTTTCAATCGAATTAAAGTTAATCGGTGGTGGTGAACGTTTGGCATCAATTCAAAAAGCTTTGATGCTGGGTATTGAAATGATTGCAGCCAATGAACATCATGCAGGTGATAAGCAATTTAGAAACGCAGTCGCAGAACTGTCAGACATACTCAGGCAAAGCATGCTTAACAACTCACAGGCTAATATTGCATTGGGTAATAAAGCTTACGCAACAAGTAAGATTTGAAAGAAAAAACGCGAACGCGAAAGCTTACCGTTGCGTACCGTTGCGTACCCGTTGCGTTTGCGTTACAGTTGCGTTAGCGTTAACTATTGGTTGGGGCTTTTCTTAACAAAAACTAATTTGGGAGGGTAAAAAAGGGCTAAATGCTACTTGGGCAACGCCAGCACATTGGTTACTTGCGTAAGTCTAGCGCAAACCGATTGCGTAACCGTTGCGTTAGCACATTGGTTACTTGCGTAAGTCTAGCGCAAACCGATTGCGTAGTCGGTTTAACGTTTGGCAAACGCTAACACTAACACTTTACCTTTAAGCCATTACCCTATCCCGTTAACTATTTACCGTCAACTATATGCTGTACAGCTATGGTTGGCAATAAAGACTTGCCCAACTGTCAAAAAGCTAAGTATCTAATTTATGACTAATGCTTGCGCATGGTTGCGCAGCCTCGATCAACGCCAGTTATCACAATAGTAGAAAGGAATGGAGCAATACAAATTGAGTCGTGTAGGGTCTGTTTAGACACCACACGGGAAAACAGTTTCCGCAGTTGGAGGCATTACAATCAAAAAGGAACACCAGTTTTAGGGTAAGGCTTTCGCAGATAAGTAAGAGTTGAAAGAAAAAAAACGGTTCGCTTAATTATCAGGCAAACCGTTTTTTATTGAAAATTGGTAGAACTCAAATGATTACGTTTTCACTGTTTACCAACAAGTGGCAAAATCCCATGTTACAAATGTTACATGTTACACTTGTTGCAAAAAGTTACAAATGTTACACTATCAATTTTTAAAAAATGCGTTTTTAGCCTTATTTGTGGCTTTTGGTACTGTAACATTTGTAACTTTTGTAACTTAATCTTTTTAAAACTTTTACTAATTCATAATACTTAGAAGGGTAAATCGTCATTTTCACCATCAAAAATGGGCTTTTCGGTGTTTTGACTGTATTTAGCCTCATTTGTAACTTTTGTAACTTTTGTAACATTTTCGGCCGCCTGCTGATCCTCTTTTTTAGCAAATCGCCTATCCTGAGCTTGCCAGTATTCCACCACAGACATCAAATCGATGCCAAGTTTGTCGTACTCAAAAGTGTAACTGTGGCACACCTTACCATCGAATCGTTTCTTATCGCCACCATCGGTTATCATGTAGCAGCTATCTCGCAGCTTCTGTAGCATGGTGCTTTTACCTAACCCGGGGCTGCGATGGAGGCGCTGGTGTTTTTCCATATACATACCATGGATTTCAGTCCAACGAATTGAAAGTGTGTTGCCATTAAATGAAAATTCCTTTTCGGAGCGGATAGCTCCCTCACTGGCCAGCTGCAGCAAAATATCCCAAAAGCGTTGAGTTACACTACCCACATCGCGTTTATCAGCCTGGGCTTTGATGGTGCTAAGCATAAAGGTTTTTAACTCCCCTGGCATAAATGGAAGTTTGATTCCTGCTTTACTAATTACCGCATAGGTGGTAAGGATGAGAGCGTAGTTCTCGCACATGCGATCGGGTACTATAATTTGTTTAGCAGCACAAAGTGCTTTGAATTCCGCGAATCGTAAATCGAATTCATTTTCGTAATGATCTAAAAAATATTCCCTGAACTGGAGCAGCCACCCAGTGACTGTAGTAAGCCCTTTACGATTGATAGCCGTAAGTTTATTAAAGGCTTCAACTGTTTGACTATCGCGCACGTTTTTATTGTAGTCAATAAGGATAATCCTTTGCATCAATGGATCATCATTTGGATAGGAATTACCAGTTATAAACGCGGTGGAGTTGATCGGTACAGTTTCGGTACCATACAGACTGTTCATATTACTTCGCTCGTAGCCAAAGCGATCGTAAACACCCGTAATGGTTTTAATGATGTTCATTTCGAGTTCGTTTATAAATTCTTCAAACAATGCCATTGCATTTATGTACTGTGCCATCTTGCGGATTCGTGCTTTATCGGTATTTGCTCGATCACTAAGTTTTAACGGTGGCTGTGGTTCACCCCATAGGAATTGAAGGTAAGCACCAACGCGACTTTTTCCGGATCCGCCCTCGCCATAAAGAAAAAGCATTGGAAAATTTCTGCGCACTGAAAAAATATGATCGCTAAAAAGAGTAGCTATGCCAAATAACAAAGCAACACGACCAGTATCACCAAATGCCTGGCAGTAAAGAGTTGCCCAACTATCAAAAAGTTCAGAATCTAATTTTGGATTATGATCGGGCCATCGAGGCGTGAAGCTAAATAGTTTTTCATTTACGCTCGTGTACTCATCGGTGCGTGGATGATAAGGTATAAAGTAGTTTTTATCGTTCAAGGTTACGATACCATGCTGATCTACTTCGTGAAATTGCGAGTTGTATAAGCCATTGCTAAATGCAAAGAATTTACCTTGCTTATTCCATCCCAGCATATCAATTTGTTGGCTCGGCTTTTCCATTTCAAAAAGTTTGTTCTTGATTTTAAGAAGATCGATTGTGGTACCTTCAAAGATGAAATTACCAGCGCCTTCGGTAAATTCTCTAAAAGCTTGAAAGCCGGTGAGCTGTTTGGTTTCAATATCAGTTTTAACCTTGCGGCCGTGTACGTTCACTAGCTCAATCACGCGTTTGTTTTGCTTGCCTCGCGTAATATGGAATAGAATGTTTAAAATAAAATTGGACTTTCGTTCTAATGTGCAAATGCCACTAGTAAAATCGTATCTGGCGAAGTAGTAGCAATTATTTTTTTGTATGAAGTTCCAATTTTTTAGTTCTTCCACTTCGCCTTCGCTCATCTCATCGGTAATGGTGTAGATGGGCTTGCCTGGGTCTTTAATTTTGTACTCCCAAACCTCTTCGTTGGTTTTAGCTTCAAGTCCTTTGGCTTTGCATATTCTTATAAAATAATTTGCATTTTTCGATTTACTTATACGCAGGGCTGTTACCCAGGTTTGTTCGATATCCCCGGTGCTAAAAATAATTTGGTATAAACAGATTTGAGTTAGCAGGCTTTTTCCTTTATCGCCAAAGGGCACCATCGCGCAGGCGATGGTGTTCAGGTTGGTTTCATCGACCAAATTTATTTTGCCGGCTTCAATTTGCTCCACCAAGCTGCAACACTTAACAAATGAATTGTTAAGGCTTGTAGACCATGCTTCAGTAGTGGGTTGGATTAAATCACCACTATCCAAATCAATGTGGTGTTCCGTTCCACTTTCGTCTTTATGCCGGTGTATTTTACCCATTGAAAGAACATTTAATTTGTGGACGGTTGGATCCTCTTTGTATTTGACCCGGTAGCAAGAATTGTTTGTTCATAATTTTATAGAAGTTAAAGTTTCTGCCTGGCCTGTTTCCATATTTTCGATAACAGTGAGGGCGGATGGTTTATATTTAATTAATTCGCCAACTGAAATTTTGCTAGCCAGCATTTCGGTAAGGAAATGATTTTCAAGCCGTAAGTTGAACTGTGTTAGTTTGTACATCTGTATGAGTTCGTCCGTAGAGTTATAAAAATTTACAAGGTTTTCTACCTGCAAATCTTTACTGTCTATACTTGCCTGATAAACCTTGCGATCCTTCATGCGTGATATCTCGTGCTCCATATCCTGAATTTGATTCATGAAGATGGCTGAATTCCGCATCCATGCTGTGGCAGCAGATTTTTCGGGTGTTAAGTGGGAGAACTTCATAAGTTTATGCCAAATCGTTAGCGAGATTTTTTTTCCAAGTATGATATTCTTGAAAATTGTATCGAACGTAATCGCCTCTGCGGCCTGTATTTGTACGGTAGGCGAAGATTTATAAGCCTTATCTGGTGCCCGATTTTTGAACGCCTACTACGTAAGTAGGTTCTTGTTTTCAGTAACAAAAAAATTTGTACTTTTGTCATGTCATTTTTTCTTTTGCGAGCAACCAGTCATTGCTCGATGTTAAAAAACTAAAGCCCGTCATCGGGCTTTTTTTATTTTATGATTTGCTGCTTGCTCGACACCAAAAAAACAACCGATGCAGCCAAAACCAGCAAGACGCCACCGACCAATAAAGTTTTTTGAATTGTAGCCAGCTGAGGTGTTGTGTGCTCGGAATCTTCGACCGTTGGAAAGTTTGGAAGAGAAGAATTTTGCTTTGTTGGAATCAAGGAATTCACAAAATTACCCCCTTCGTTAAAAACAGTTGCATCCCCTCCCAAGATTATAGTTGCGACCGTTTGACCGACAACACCAACAATGGCGTTGTTCTTTCTTGACCCAGCAGATGCGCCATATTTGGCCGACTGAAAATCTGCCGGTGAAAAAACTGGCTCAGTCCTAAAAGGAGACGTCACAACATTCACGATTGCTTTTGGGAAATCACGAAAAAGTCGATCGGAAACTTTTTTAAAAAAACCATTAAGTCCAGTGAGGCCTGACAAACGAGTGAGCATATTTCCTTCCCATGCGTACAAATTTCCCTCGCGATCAAGGTAAAATTCAAAATCGTTTTCGTCTCGAACTTTAAGTAATTGCATACGGCTTTATTTTAGATTTTTGCTGTAATTGAAAAAATAGTTTTACTATTCTGCCGGCTGCGCAATTTTTTCAAATTGAGATAACGAAACAAAAGTCGAAGAGTGAATTTTGAACCGAATTAATTTTTTTTCACGCAGTAGCTGCTTGAAAAAAGATTGAGAAGACCCCGTTAATTCAGAGGCCTTTTTGATCGAAACTAAATTAAGATTTTGCATAATTGAAAAAATTTTGTTTTTAAATAGTTTATGTCGACTTAAATAAGTTGTGCCAATGTTACTGTAATCGGGATTGATCGAATTAAGACTTTATTCCTTATGTCAGGAAATGTCAGGATATTATGTCAGGTTCTGACAGGATTTTACTTAATACGACTGGCGCTTATAAGTCTTTTCTTTAATTCCTCGTATGGTTTACTCGGGTGATCAATACGAGAAGATTTAGAACCAACATCTATTCCAAAGCACGATTTTGCATAGCGTGGAATTTTACTTTTAGAAAGGTCAATATCAGTTTTGAAGTACCCAAATTGTTTCAGTATCGCAAGCAAATCACAAACGGATCCTTGCTTATCATTACCCCTCCCTATTCGAATAAAATTACCCTCAGTGTCAAACCACTTTTCTGGATCGTCTTTTGAAAGTTCCTTTATTACATAATGGTAATGTTCTTCACTCTTAAACAGTGATTTGAATAACTTGGCTCCTTCAGACATTTGCTGTAAAGGAGGCACTTCCTCTATCCATTTATCCCAAAGCCTCTTTCCGGGTTGTATTAAGTCTAGATTGTCCTTCTCGACATTGAACAATAAATCTTTATATTTTGATAAGTTACGATTGAATTTTTCTTCAAAGTGATATGACAAAAAGCCAAGTGGATCCTTTGTCTGTGAGTAAACCAAAGCGAATAGATACCTATAAATACCGGGATGCTTTGAACGGTCAATTTCTACCTTTTTATTTAGTATTACTCCCTGTTGAGGTACCTTAGAGTATTCCCCCGCCTTATCAGTTTCACCTATAAAAAAGTAATGATTTACTCGACCGTAAGAATTTTCATTTATTTGCTCGTCCAAATCCATACAACTTTTCAACTGGCGAACCATTTCCATGCACCTGGCACTCGTTACAAAGTTCTCACTATTCCACTTGTCGCTGTCTGGCAGCGGGTTTCTAACTGCGTCTGGATGACGTTTTAGTAAATCTTCATATAATTCAGAAGTACGCTTTGATAATCCTTCATTGTCTAACCATTTTGCAATCATCTGTTTCACATTGAAATCATTGCAGTTGTAGATATCGAAAATGATATCGGTTCTTATCTCAAACTCTTCATTTATCATGAAACTCCATTTTTTCTATAGCTGACTCGTGTGGAAGTTTATAGTAATGGTTCAAAACTGTCTTTAGGTCTTTACCTACAATAGCTGCGACCTCTGCAGGGCTAAGTCCGAACCATTGCGGAGCGAGCGAAATAAAAGTTTTGCCTGCAGTATGGGAGGTTATCAGCTTGAATTTAGGTTCCTCTTTATCTATGTCACGTCCAGCCACATTAATCCTAATGGTTAGCTTGCTATCAATACCAGCTTTCGAGCAAACAATCTTAATCGATCTGTTGAGCACCTGCTCACTTATTCGAGGTGAACGGCCACCGTTTCGGTCAATAATGGTTCGCGCTTTGGCAAGTAATGGAATGGTAACTTCCTTATCATTCTTTTGCAATGTCATTCGGATCCGGCCATTAATAATCCGCGTTTCATTTAACCGCTTCAAATCGCTTATCCTTAGCCCGGTATAAACCCCCAAAAGAAACATATCCTTTGCCTTTTGCAGTTCGGAACTTTCACTCACATCAACTTTTTCCAATTGCTCCACTTCCTTAATCGAAAGAGCAATAATTTCCTTTTTGCCAGTGCGTATTTTAATTGAATCCACATTGTAGCCAAGCGTTTTGAGAAACCAACGCAGGTGTTTCATTCGCTTTCCATGCGTACTATTTGCAAGCTTCCTATTTTCTTGAAGGTATCGTTCGTAGGCTGTGATTAGTGGATCCGTAAGCTCTCTCCTTTCAATACTCCCATTTCCTGACTTCGTTAAGAATTCAAGAAATTGATTGATTGATTCACGGACTGTTTTTTGGGTTGATAGTTCAAAATGAAAAATACTATTTTCCATCCATTGAGTAGCAAGGCCTTTTATCGACTTCGTATTCTCCTTTTGCTTTTTGTCGATGGCCAATTGTTGATTTACTCTTTCATTTTCAAAGTGATTGAATTCCTGCTTTACGGAAAATGGAGTTACTACTTGTTCCCTAGCCTCGAGCCGGGTAATTGCTTTACTGATTCTCGACTTAACGTTTGTGATTGTTTTCGCTACCTCTCCACGATGTTCTTTTGGGAATTGATCGGTAGAACTCCATTCACCTTTGCGGATCCTTTGGCCAGTGGAAATCAGTTCAACCGCATCCTTCAAATAAAGGGCTACATAGACAAGGCCACTTTTGACCAAGCCGGGTTTTTTCTTGAAAAGGAATCTGATCTTCATTTTGACCCCAATATACAACGGGTCAAGGTACGGGTCAAGGTTTTATAGGGTTTAAAAGGTTGTAATTGATACGAAAACACCTATATTTAAAAAAAAGAGGGGTATAAACCCCTCTTAGCGGTCCGGACGGGATTCGAACCCGCGACCTTCCGCGTGACAGGCGGACATTCTAACCAGCTGAACTACCAGACCATTTACTATCCCTTGAGTCTTCTAACCTCCCGATAGCTATCGGGAGAACTACCAGACCATTTACTATCCCTTGAGTCTTCTAACCTCCCGATAGCTATCGGGAGAACTACCAGACCATTTACTATCCCTTGAGTCTTCTAACCTCCCGATAGCTATCGGGAGAACTACCAGACCATTTACTATCCCTTGAGTCTTCTAACCTCCCGATAGCTATCGGGAGAACTACCAGACCATTTACTATCCCTTGAGTCTTCTAACCTCCCGATAACTATCGGGAGAACTACCAGACCATTTACTATCCCTTGAGTCTTCTAACCTCCCGATAGCTATCGGGAGAACTACCAGACCATTTACTATCCCTTGAGTCTTCTAACCTCCCGATAGCTATCGGGAGAACTACCAGACCATTTACTATCCCTTGAGTCTTCTAACCTCCCGATAACTATCGGGAGAACTACCAGACCTTTTAAAACAGGCTGCAAATATAACCTTATGGGTATTCAATGCAAAATCCCTCAAATTATTTAGCCTTTTTCTCTTAAAATTAAAGAGTATCCATATAGTTTTCAAAATGAAAACTATATAACTACCTTTGTAGTGCATGAATATAGTAGCGAAGGGTACATTGCTTTACTACACAGAAAAATATCCAAACGCAAAAACTTTATTGCTAACATGGTACTATGAATTCTCAAAATTAAATTTTAAAAACTTCAATGAACTAAAGCAGGTTTATGGCAACGCAAGTGTTGTGGCTAACAACAGGGTTATATTTAATATAAAAGGCAATGACTTTAGATTATTGGTTTCTGTTAATTTCAGACAGTCGGCAGCTTATATAATCTGGTTTGGCAAACACAAGGAATATGATAGGATAAATGTTGAAACGATTGAATTTGATAGTAACATACTCGATTATAAACGAACAAGAAGATGATTTGGAAAGTAATAAAAACTGAAAATCAATATAAAAAGGCCATTAAGCGTACAATGGAAATATTTCAAGCGGAAGCTAGCACCGCGAAAGAGGATGAGCTTGAGTTATTACTTGTACTCGTAAAAGACTATGAAAATAAACATATCGTTTTGCCTAAAATAGATCCAATTGATGTTATAAAACTAAAAATGGAAGAGTTAGGATTAAGAGCAAAAGATCTTGAATCCCTGATTGGATCTAAAGGTCATGTTTCGTCAGTTCTTTCTGGAAGAAGAGAACTGACATTAAAGATGGCACAGAAACTAAAAAACTATTTCCAGCTTCCGGCTGAAATATTTATTCAGTCAACTTAACTCACATTTTTAACAACTCTCAATACATTAAGTTTTCGGCAGCTTATATCCATTGTTATACTTTGCCGCAAGAAAAGCATTGGCCTTTTCTTCATTGAACTTCGACTTGGAAACATCCCAACTTACCTTGCTACCGGTTTTGTACGAAATGTTTCCCATCTGGCATACTAGTGCTGTGTGAGCGCCCGCTTGTATAGGACAAGATAGTTTGTCCAGCTTCCGGCTCTTTACCGCTTCCACAAAATTAACTGTATGTAAATCAAGACCCGATCCTTTGTTGGGTTGATACGGTACAGCTTCCATTCTTTTCTCATCGGGAATTACTTCCCAACCACCGCGCCACAAAACTAAGGTTCCATTATTGCCAATGTATGAGATGCCATGATCCTTTCCATAGTTACCATTGCTAATACTTTGTGCATGCTCCCAAATCATATTGTAGCCATCAAACTCATACACCGTGGCTAATGTGTCGGGAGTTTCATGAGCACCATCGGGGTAAGCATACTTGCCACCCAAAGCCACAGCTGATTTAGGAAATGATGCATCCATCCCTAACAAAGCATAATCAATTAGGTGCACGCCCCAATCAGTCATCAAGCCGCCTGCATAATCCCAAAACCAACGAAAGTTAAAATGAAAGCGGTTTGGATTAAATGGTCGCTTAGTTGCCGGGCCAAGCCACATATCATAATTAACTCCTGCTGGTGCCGCACCATCGGGTTTCACTTCAATGTTTTTCATCCAACCTTGATAGGCCCAAGCTTTCACCGTTCTGATTTTACCCAACTTACCCGACTTAATAAAATTCAGCGCATCTACAAAATGCGGCATGCTGCGCTGCCACTGACCTACCTGCACCGCTTTATTATATTTCTTCTGTGCAGCAACCATCACGTTGCATTCCTCTATAGAGTTGCCTATTGGTTTTTCAACATACACATCTTTTCCTGCTTCACACGCTTCCACCATTTGCAAGCAATGCCAATGATCGGGTGTACCGATGATGATTACATCCAAATCTTTATTTTCCAACATCTTTCTATAATCGTCATAGGTTTTGGTTTGCATTCCATTCTTTGCTAACTCATACTTGCGGTAGTTCAAAACGTTGTCATCCACATCACAGAGTGCAGCAATATTTATTTCAGGAATTTTCATAAACGATGAAGTGTCAGACCACCCCATTCCATTTACACCAATCACACCCACATTAATTTTATCATTGGCTGAAATTCCTTGTTTTATTTTAGCCAATGCTTCCCATGGCAATGCAGTAGCTATTCCAGCACCTGCAAAAGCCTTTGCTGAGGTTTGAATAAAAGATCTTCGCGTAGTCATGATTATTTAATAAATATTTAGATTAAATTCCTTTTAGTGTGAAGTATTAGAATCGATTGTAAGTCGCTTAATCATTTCAGAACTTAGGGTTTCAGCATATACACCATAGGCATCTATCAAAATTCCCTTAACGCCTGTGCTTGATAGGATAGCAAATAAAATTGAACTATCGCTAGGATTGGTCATGCCTTCAAAGCGATGCACTTCATCTACATGAAACTCGGTTGGCCGCAATTGAAGATTAAGAGGTTGGCACTCAATCCACTCAGTTCGCAAATTAAAATCCATGGTGTAACCACGGCTCTTTAAATCCTTCATCGCTTCGGTCATTGTTTCAAAGGCTTTCATAAGACATTACTATTGAATTTCAAGTTACTCCGTCTGTATTGAAATAAAAAGCTAATTTTAGAATTCGGTCATAAGATATGAAAAGAATCTTTCTTATTCTGTTCAGCACATTGCTCCTGCTTTCATGCTCTTCCTCAGGAACGAAAGTAGTGAAACCTCGAAACTATAAAATGTGGTCGAAAGGAAACCGCTATGTAATTGATATTCCGGTTGGCAACCGACACATTAGAATGTTTGAGCGAAAGCGAACGAAGGTGGTAAGAATGAAATAATAATTTACAATTGATAACGTACGATTGTAAATTATTCATTGTCAACTATCAATTAACTCAGTCCCTTCAACACCATCTCAACATTTTTTCTAAAGAAGAATTTAACCGGACTGAGCTGCTGGATATGAGCTGTAATAACTGATCCATAAAAAACAGCAGTCAACAGATTAGTTAAGTCGCGGGTGGAGGCCGATTTGGTGATTTCTTTTTTGAAGATGGCTTCGAGCGTGAGCTTTTCAAACATCTGATCTAGTGATTGAATTTCTACCAGGTGAATGTCTTTTATTTCAGGAAACAAGAGTCGCTTCTCTTCAGCCTTTACAGGAAAGGGTTTGGGCGCTCGTTTCAAATCAGCCAGGTAGCCAAATAAACTTAGAATAATACCCGGATGGGTTTCGCAATCTTCAGCCAGTTTATCGAACAAATACGTGATGCCGGTAATTCCTTCTCTCGGCTTATCACGAAATTCTACGGCACGTTTTAGACACCATACCCGGAAGAAGTAGAGTAGAATATCTTCCTTCTGTGGAAAATATTTAAACAAAGTCACTTTCGAGATTTTTACTTTAGAACAAATCTCTTCTATGTATAAATCGTCAAATGATTTTTTACCTATCAGTCGAATCGTATGATCAAGTACACTCAATTTAAGGCGGGCTGCTTTTTCTTTTCTCAGGCTCATGGCATTCTTCGTGCGGAAGTAATACATTTAGAGTCATAAAACCAACCCCTTACTCTATGAAGCGCATCTTTGTTCTTTTGTTGGCTGTTATAGTCCTCGCTTGCCAAACATCTAAAAAAGAAAAAGTAATTGGACTAATTGCCGATTCGGCCATGGTCGTTACGGCACATCCGCTTGCCTCACAAGTTGGTGTTGACATTATGAAGAAAGGTGGCAATGCAGTGGATGCCGCAATTGCAACCCAATTTGCATTGGCCGTTGTGTTTCCAGCTGCGGGCAATATTGGTGGTGGTGGTTTTATGGTGGTCCGGCTTGCTGATGGCACGGTAGCTTCACTCGACTTCCGCGAAAAAGCTCCCGGCAAGGCAACTACCAATATGTATTTGGATTCAGCTGCAAATGTTATTGAAGGTTTAAGTACGCAAGGCCATCTCGCTTCAGGTGTGCCTGGTTCAGTTGACGGCATGGTGGAAGCTCACAAGAAATATGGCACTCTTCCCTGGAAGGATTTAGTGCAACCCGCTATTGATTTGGCATTGAATGGATTTACACTTTCCGAACGCGAAGCCAGTTGGTTTAATGAAATGAAGGAAGATCTTTTAGAGTTCAATACTGTTAAACCGGAATTTCTTCTGAGAGCTAATTGGAAAACTGGGGACTCTATAAAATGGATTGAATTGGGTCACACGCTTGAACGGATTCGGGATGAAGGCCGCGCTGGCTTTTATGAAGGTAAAACGGCTGAAGATTTGGTTGCGGAAATGAATCGAGGCAAAGGATTTATTTCGCTTGAAGATTTAAAAAATTATTCCAGCACGTGGCGCGATCCAATTGTCGCCAATTACAAAGAGTATAAAGTTATCTCCATGCCTCCATCGTCAAGTGGTGGCGTATGTCTCATTCAACTTTTAAAATCTGTTGAACCCTATCCAATGAAATCGTGGGGGCATAATTCACCAGAGGCAATCCACTTGATGACAGAAGCTGAGCGAAGAGTGTATGCCGATCGGTCAATTTACTTAGGCGATCCTGATTTTTATAAAGTTCCGATAAAGCAAATGATTGATGATCAGTACAACGATGAACGAATGAGCAGCTACAATCCTAACCAAGCAACTCCAAGCTCAGAAATAAAGGAAGGAAAAATTGCAGGTTATGAATCGGAAGAGACCACGCACTTTTCTATCGTTGACGCAAAAGGAAACGCGGTGGCAGTAACCACTACAATTAATGATTGGTTTGGTTCACATATTATTGTGCCGGGTTCAGGTTTCTTTCTTAATAATGAGATGGACGACTTTAGTTCAAAACCTGGCGTGCCAAATATGTTTGGCGTAATTGGTGCCGAGGCCAATAAAATTGAACCAAACAAACGCATGCTTAGCGCGATGACTCCTACCATAGTAGAAAAAAATGGCAAACTATTTATGGTTGTAGGTACACCCGGTGGCTCAACGATTATTACTTCTGTGTTTCAGGTTATCTTGAATGTAACAGAACATGGCATGAGCATGCAGGAAGCAGTTAATGCAAAACGAATTCACAGCCAATGGCTACCCGATGTGGTTATTCCTGAAAGCGGTGCCATCACAACAAAAGATAGTTTAAAATTAGTAACCATAGGCCACAAGTTTACTCCGCGCAAAGCTATAGGTCGTGTTGATGCTATTTTAGTTTTGCCTGATGGAAAACTTGAAGGTGGCGCGGATAACACACGCGGTGATGATAAGGCAGTAGGGTATTGAGTTATTAGCCACAGATTCACAGATTATTGTTAATTCTAAATACAATGGCTATACGTTCCCATTATTAGAATGGAAGAGGAAGAATTCATAAACCCAAAAGACTTACCTATCTATAAAAAGGGTCGAGAGATTTTTGATGTTGTGCATCAAATCGCAGAATTAATTCCTGATGATAATGAACACCTACAAAGTGTAAAGGGATTTATGATTGCTGATGCTGCTCAGCTCACTGTAAAAATTGCAGGCGCTACGAGAGTTGGGCTATACGACATGAAAATGGAAGCTGCAACAATTATACGGAAAGCTGCCAACGATTTGATGGTACAAAATCACGCTTTGGAAATGTTTGGATTTAAAGAGCATCATTACTTTCAAATAGTAAGGGATTTGCTTGATGAATACAGGCTACTATTTATTGAATGGGTGAAAGCATTCGATCCATGGGATTATCAGATTGATCGCTGGGGATTATTTAATCCACCTGGAGTGGGACCTTTTGACCACGACCCAGATGATGACATTCCGTTCAATGAAGATTTGTTGGATGATAGCTAGGAAATTAAAGAGCCACAGATTCACAGATAAATCAGTGAATCTGTGGCTAATGCATTACATCTGTCCCCCTGCCTGAATCTTCTTCGCCACTGCTTGCACCTCATCCAAAACCCGGAGTAAATTACCACTCCAGAGATTTCCAATTTGTTCTTCCGTATAGCCGCGCTTAACAAGTTCGAGTGTTACATTAAATGTTTCTGAAGCATCGTTCCAACCATACACACCACCACCGCCATCAAAATCTGAACTAATACCTACATGCTCCAATCCAATTTTCTTAACCAAGTAATCGATGTGATCGACAAAGTCGGCAACATCGACAGGCGGAGCAACGGGATTTACTTCTTTTTCAATTCTATCCTTTGCCTTATCTCTAATGGCGAGGTACCCTTTGTAATAAGTTTCTCTCGCATCACCTGTTAAGCCTCGCATGGCAGAACGTTCCAGCATCTCAAAGCCTTCTGTTTTCGCAACTTCAGCAATAATAGCTTCAGCTTTTTCAGAGTAGGCTTTATTCTTCTCCGTATTCACATAACTTTTAAAAGCCACTGCTTGCACAACACCGCCTTTTTCTTTTAGCAGCATCAATTGCTCATCATCTAAATTTCGACTCACATCATTAAGTGCACGAGCAGATGAGTGTGACGCAATGATTGGAGCTTTTGACAAGCGCATCATCTCCATATTGGCAGCTTTCGATGGATGCGATAGATCAACCATAATACCCCACTTGTTCATTTCCCTAATCACTTCACGACCCAAGTCACTGAGTCCGTTATTAAGCCACACGCTATCACTTTCGCCTGTGTTTGAATCCGCCAACTGACTATGGCCATTATGCGCTAACGACATATAACGGGCACCTCTTTCCTGAAATTCTTTTACTCGCTTGATATCCAATCCAATCGGATAACCATTCTCCACTCCTATCATCGCTACTTTCTTGCCGGATGCAACTATTCTTCGCACATCATCAGAAGTTAATGCCAATTCAATTTTATCAGGTGCAATATCTTCGCATAGTCTATGAATAGCCTTGAATTTATCATCAGCATTTTCATACGCTTTTTCATAACCTTCCTTTGTCAAGTCACCTTGCCCAGTGTAAACAATAAACCAGGCTACATCCAAACCACCTTCAATCATTTTAGGTAGGTTTACTTGCGATGAAAGTCGCTGTGTATAATTTGTTTCCTGGGTGAAATTAGTAGTATTGATGTCGTCATGGGTATCGAGCGTGATCACACGTTCATGAATGCCTTTTGCTTTTTCAAGTAATTCGGCTTCGGTAAGCTCAGCCGCTTCTTTTGGAGACCCGCACGAGATTGCCAATAGAGATAATGCAAACAGAGTCAATAGTTTCATTGGAATAGGTTTAAGGAATAAATCTAAAAATATAACCTTACCAATTAAGCCTATTGTAAAATTATGTGAGCGGCAATCAATTCTTCAAAATCCGAAACTCAACACGCCTATTTAGCCTTCGTGCTTCCTCAGAATCATTTGTAGCAATGGGCCTTGCGCCTCCATAACCTTTCCCCTTTATTCTGCGATGATTAATACCTTTAGAAATAAGGTAGCTTTTAATTTTATCAACTCGCTGCTGCGAAAGTTCTTGGTTCTTTTTCATATCGCCCCGGTTGTCGGTGTGGCCTTCGAGAGCTATCACAACCGAAGAGTTTGAATTCAAAAAATCAACCACCACATTTAACTCATTGTAGGATTCTACTAGCAGATTTGTTTTGCCTAATTCAAACAACACGCTTTTTAAATTCACTACGGCTCCGACTTCTACAGGCTGAAGTTTGAAATTCATTTCAAGGGCGTTCATCTCAAACGTGTGGATATCTAATCTTTCTGCGATGTTAACAAACGCTTTTGCATCTACCTCTATAGAATAAATTTTAGTTGATGGAACAATAAGTGTATAGCTGCCATCGCGATTGCTGGTGGTTGAATACAATGAATCTGCCTTGAACAGTATTCTAGCCAGCACACCTTCCCCTGTTTTAGAATTAGTTACTATACCGGTAATTTTTACTTTCTGATCCGATAAGGTATAGGTTTCGCGTTTTACTTCAACTATTTTTAATACCGTATCAACAGGGAGTGTTGTTGAAAGACTATCATTAATAATTCGAATATCACCATAGCCATCGCTATTCTGCGTTGAGGTATAAAGAGCGAATTTTTGAACATTATATCTTCGAAAAAATAATTCTCGCCCTTCCGAATTAATGACCGGCCCCAAGTTGACGGGTGTTGACCAGTTCGTCCAGCTATCATCTAACCGAACAGAAACATAAATATCAAAACTCCCCAACCCACTGCGTCTGCCATTGGAAGCAAAATAAAGTTGTCGTCCATCAGCCGATAAGGTTGGGCTGCTTTCCTGAAAATTGGTGTTGATGTTACGCCCTAAGTTGACAGGTTCAGTCCACTTGCCAGAGCGAATCAAACTAACGTAAATATCTTCTGCACCGATTGTATTATAAGACTCCGCAGCAAATACAAAGAACTCGTTGCTCCATTCACCAGTTAAGAATGAAGAACGATTCATAAAATAAGGAATAGAAATATTTTGTGGAGTGGACCAACCTGTACCTGTGTTTCTCGAAATAGAAATTCCCTGTGTTCGAATCGGTTCTCCATTATTCGAGTAATGGCTTAATAAGTATAATTCATTTCCATCGATGCTAATACCCGCTACACCATTATAATCCCGATTGTTCAGCACAGAACCTGCATGAACGGGAGCCGACCAAGTATCGCCCAATTTTATAGACATCCAGATATCCCCGGGATCTTTTTTCCCACCTATATTATCAGGATGGTTAGCGATAGTAAAAAAAAGAGTTTTCCCATCCAGACTCATCACCGGATTTTGCTCATCGTATGGCGAGTTAACGAGAGCAAACGGATCATTGCTCTGAGAGTAAGCGGAAACAGAAAAAACGAGAAAAAGAAAAAAATATAATTTCATGTGTTCAGATCAGCTTCAAGATTACAAAATAATATGCTAAGCAACAGATCTGCCTTTAGGCAGACAAGTTCACAGATACTAGGTTTTAAAATATTGAAACAGCTTTTCTGGAAAAGCATTTACATTTTACTTACCCATTCATTATCCTTAATAAAAAATCGCCAGGGAAGTTTTGCATCTTCCCCTGCATAATCAATACCAATTCTGGGTGCTGATACTATTTCCTTCTTTCGAATAGTAACTCCATCTTCTATCCAAAGTTCGCAACTTGAAAGATTCTTTCCATTGCTAGTTCTGTCAATACCCAATGCTTTCGTTAGTTTACCAGGCCCTGAGGTAATCCGCTTAAGCGATGATGTTTTCATGCGGCTTTTCATTAGCTCTTCGCCCTCTACTGGTTGCAGCGCGCGAACAAGCACAGCATCTGCTTTATCATTTTCATTAACTACTACATTGAATAGATTATGAATGCCATAACATAAGTATACGTAAGCGATACCACCAGCTTCAAACATAATTTTATTGCGTTCCGTCCTCATTCCTTGATAAGCATGACAACCCCGCTCTCGATACGAATAGGCTTCTGTTTCAACAATCATTCCACCAGTAGTCTGTCCATCTATGCTCGTCATTAACAATTTACCAAGTAGCTCTTTGGCAATAAGAACTACATTTTTGCGAAGATCGAATGCTTTTGGAAGTGGTGGGTTTTGGCTTTCAGTTTTTGGCATTGCTTAGCGCATAAAATGGTTCTATTTTTGCCACCTAAAATTAAAACTCTACCATGAAGAAAACACTATTACTTTTATTATTGGCTATTGGCTTTATAGCCAATGCCCAGATTCAAACACCCCAGCCAAGTGCTACAGCATCAGTAACCACTGTAGTTGGATTAACAGATGTTAAAATTGATTATTCGCGTCCAAGTGCTAAGGGTCGGAAAATATTTGGCGAAGGCACTGTCCTCTTACCTTATGGAGCAATCTGGAGAACAGGTGCAAACAACGGAACAATAATTTCATTTTCTGACGATGTAAAAGTTGAAGGAATTGCAGTACCTAAAGGTGAGTATTTGATTTTCAGCTGGCCTGGTGCTAGCGAGTGGACTGTTTCCTTATATAAGGACATAGCTT
>Ga0163151_10001379_pt1 | contig 40931 bp, 56 predicted proteins | sample OliLakLV19MP5IB2_FD_145596 | JGI IMG/M metagenome (GOLD analysis project Ga0163151, IMG submission 145596) | Freshwater microbial mat bacterial communities from Lake Vanda, McMurdo Dry Valleys, Antarctica - Oligotrophic Lake LV.19.MP5.IB-2 | ecosystem: Environmental > Aquatic > Freshwater >...
CCGTTTCCTATTCCTAAATCGTTTTGAATAAAAGCAATCGAACCTAGATTTCCGCTCGCATTGTGAATGGCGTTGTTAATAGTAAACCGAACACCATTGCCGCTTGTTCCGATACCGAAACCCGTGTCGTCTGGATCAACCGTTATCTGTCGATATTCTAACGTGGCGGTGTCGTTTGGTGAGTTCTGCAACGGTTTAACATTAACCAGGATTAAATCTAAATCTATATTTTGACTAAGGTTGTTTGGCTCAATTATATGCGAACGATCTGAACCAAAGTTATTGGGGTCAAAGTTGTGCCCAGTGATACTAACAGGAAGCCCCGAGGAATTGTAACCTACGAAAGAGTTTGCGTTTCCAGTTAGTGAGTTTTGCTTAGCGTTAAGTGCTGCCTGTAAATCGGTCTGGTCAGAAAGCGTTCCAGTAAGATCGCCCCATTTAACAATGGCACCAGACTCTAATGGAAATCTTGATCTCGAAAGCTCAGAACCCTGAAATCTTATATCAATATCTGTGTTCGTGCCAGAACCAACGTCAGCCCTGATTCTAACTACCAATCGGTCGGTTAGGTTCATACCACGTACCGGCTCTGTAGTCGTGTATGCTTTTACAAGAGTAGAGCTATTAGTGACCTCTTCGCTTAGCAAAGAAGTACCGATAAGGGTCTCAACTGCGCCTGGAACAGTGCGTACATAAAATTCAGCGAACAACTTAATGGGCTTTGTGCCAGCGGTCCTCTGTGCGTAAACCGCAAAACTTAACGGCCCGGCTGGTAACTCGTCCGCGTCTGGAAATCCAAGAGCCGTACAAAACGCCGATAAGTAATCGCCATTGCTGATATTTACGAAGCTCTCGCTTGCGACGCCTCCAGGAGATATTTCCCTAACCATATTAAGTAGTCCGGCACCTAAATCAGATGCCGTATTTGTAAAATAATAAGAACCGTTGCCGGGTATTAAATCTACAAGCTCTTCTTTTAAATCTACTTGGTCAGAAAGTAAACCCGTGATTGAACCCCAACTAGCGCCAGAGCTACCTGCGCCAACAAGATCTAATTGTCCTGTAGTTGGGTTATATTTAAATGCCATTATGTTGACCTAAAAACTGTAAGTAAATCAGATTTTGAGGAATTGGTATATGTAACGTCGATAACCGCAACTATTGTTCCGGCAGCTCCACCATCTCGATATGTGTATGATTCTTGGGTTGATGAGGGATACGTTGCACCAATATAATTAAAATCCACTCCCTGTAATAAACTTCCAAAAAAGCCGGGAGAGGCTCCTTCTAGTGTAACCGCAATCTTTTTTTCTTCAGACGTATCGCCATCCCGTATGGATTGCTGATAACCATCCTTAAGATTAGTTCTGGCCACTGTTTCTCTCTTCTATAAGACGCTCAGATTCTCTTATCTCAAACCATACATACCACTTTTTGTTGGCAAATACTGGGTTCAAATAATGAAACCTTTTACTAAATCTTCTATTGTTTGCGATCATTAACATGTGGAGTTCCATAGGGCTATTAGCCACTAGGAAGAATAACGGTTGGTTTTGATCGTCTAATGTAGCCACGTTATCTCCATTTGAAAAGAACCCAGGTTCCCGAAGGAACCCAGATTAAATTAACTATTATGCACCTAGCATGTAGATGTTCATTTTGCCGTCATTTAGAACAGCATCACCCATGCCCATAGAGAAAGAGTAGTCTGTAGCTTGTAGACGAACATCAGCTCGTTGGCTTTCAAACTTAACTTCTTTCTGTACTGCAACAGCTACGCTATCTTTGTGATAAGCAAGAGCTTCGTTAGCAGCTAGACCGTTGTGAACTAATACGCGGAAACCGTAGATTTCTCCGATTTCACCACGGATTAGGGCATCCCTTGATCCATATTTATCCGCATTACGGAAATTATCTAGATCAATAAGGGCCTTCTCTTGCTCAGGTGGAACTACCAACCATCGGTCTTGTTGCGGAACATTAGATCTGTTCAACAATTGACGTGATGTTGATATTGCTTCCAACGTGATAGCTGCGCCTACACCGGCAGTTGTACCGCCACCTAGACCACGCAAATGATCGGGAGCTGCGGCAGAAGCTTGCTTAAGACGGATAATAATTTGGTCATCAATATAGATGCCCATTTTAGAACCGGCTGATTTTGCAAGTTCGGCTTCAAGACTTAGCATAGTTTGTGTAGACACTCTGTCTGCAACTCTGTATGGTAAGTTAACCCATTTATTAAGCGCGATTGAATCTACGCCGAATACTGGAGATTGAAACTCAGTCTCGGTTAAACCGTCTGGGTTTTGTGTTGTGGGGCCAGAAAATGAAGATGTGAACTTAGGTACATCTACGCTTTTGACACCTTTAGTGGCTTGTGCTGAAAGGTCCATTACGGTTGGACGCAGGAAACTATTTCTATCTAGTTCGTCTTGCACAATGCTCAAGATGAGTTCCATCTCGGTATCGGCTGTTGCAAACGCACTAGTTACTGGTTGATTGGCCATATTTAACTCCTATTTTGTTTTAATTTTTCTAATAGAGCAATTTTTTCCGCAGTAGTAAGGTCGTTGACCCCTTTAGGCGGTTGCCCAGGTTGGACTCCTTTAGCTGGATTAGCTCCGGTAATATTGACAGATGAATCTTTAGCTATCAATCCGGGATGATCTTGACGAAAAGTATTTGCGACTGTTTGTACGCTTTCAGAGTTAAGCGTCCCATCTTCTTTAAATTCGATTTTCTCGATTCTGGCGAAGGATAGGTATTCGTCTTTTACTTTACCACCTAGTTCATCTTTCAACGCAGAAAGCTTAACGGATCTAAGATATAAATCTTTTTCCCGACCTCTTTCTTCGATGACTCTTTCTTTCTCAGCTTTTTCGCGTTCGTACAGCGTTTGATACTCTTGCTTAGCTTTAAGCTCGTTTTCTTCGCTTGACTTGATGCGTTCCGCTAATTCATTAGCTTTGGCTTCTGCGTCGCGAGCACGTTGCTTATACTTATGCATATCCGAGGATACTTCCTTATACGCCGTTACTGATACGAATTTCTTTTCAGCCGACACACCGTCCGGTTGAATTGGATCTTCTTGTTCCTTACTAGGATCTTGTTTATCATTTACACTCACTTTATTCTCCTGGGTTACTACCCTATAAATCTGTAAATCGAATCCTTTTAACAATCCGATCTATTTGGTCTGTAATTGCTTTAAAAACCGCTTTAAATTCTGGTTTTGATAACTTCATAAAACTATAATCTGGGTTAATTTTAATTAAATCATCAACTTTAGCCTGTTGCGACTTGTCTAGAGTAATCTCTAAATGTCCGGGTTGCGAGATGGCTTTGATGCTATTCAACGCTTTCCCTGTCCTGTTTATTCCGGACTTCTTTGGGGTCGCGAGTGGGCCAGTAAGTCTGCCCTGTTTCTGTAAATCTTTACGAATTTTAACTGTTGATTCTTTTAGTGGCGGCAACTTGTGAGAATCACCTAAGTTTTCTCTAACTCCGTTACCAAGTCTAGTTCTTTTGGGTATTCGTTCAACTGCAATTTGCCCAGCTTTTTCGAGTATTATTTTAGACTTAAGCAGTTCTTCAATTAGTTTTGGTAAATCTGATAACTTACTCATCAAATATGTCCTCTAAAAACTGTCTGGCAATACTTTGCGATATTCTACCCGCCTTGATTTCTTCTGGAGTTAATCTATTAAATTGTCGCAATAATACATTCTTTTCAGAGTCGCTAAGTCCAAGGAAATCGTAACCCTTTTCCCGCATCCACTGTGCCTTTTCTGCGTTCTGTGCATCATCAATGCCGATGATTATCCGTCCAGCCAGGCTTATATCTAAAACCTCAATACTTGAAAGCATGTCCCCAGTAAGTGTTAGGTTTATTGGGTTTGGGATTTTACCACCGAGCTTGAAATCTATATGATTCTGGTATGCTTCGGTATACTTGGACGATCCGTTCTTATTTTTAAATCGCTTGTTATCAACTCCGCGTCCCTTTTTGGTTCTAGCGATAACGTAATTGACAATCGAGTTGCCTATCGTTTCCCGCTCATCCGCGTCAAAGGCTGGATCGACAAATACAGTAAACGAGAGTATCATTTACTTTCCATTTTGCGATGCTTCTAGCCGTTTAACTGGGTCTTGTTCGTTACCTTTGGTGTTTCCTTCTTGAAACGTACCACCGGCCTTGCGCTCAGCTTGCATCAATGGGCTACTCATCATAGCGTCCATGGCCTCTTCATTTTCTTCATTAAGCTCTTCCAACCAGTCGTCTACGTTTTCATCGGAAAAGTCTGGATACAAAATCTTAATAGACTGTTTCTTGGATATAAGCTGTTGGTCGCGTAACAATTGAATCTCTTCAATCTTCTGCTTAAAGGTCTTTAGCGGCTTCATCTCCGCAAAAATAATTCTAAATTCAAAATCTGTAGAGAACTTACGAACTTCTTTAGTAAGGATTCCCGCGTCAGACCAGATTGACTCCATAATAGAAATAAGGTTCCACAGGTGGGTCTCTACGTTAGAAAAGAACTCTACTTGGCGCTTACGCTCTGCGGTGGTATCGCCTTCATCCAACGCCTTAGAAACTCCGCTAGACTCTGCGCCTGGGGTTACCGACGCTGCGGCATTTGTCTTAATACCAATAGACGAAAAATACAAGTCAAGTTCGGTGTTAATCATTGATAGTATGTTTGGGATATCGACTGTCGGCTGGATGACTCCCATTTCTGGATCACCGTTTTCTTCAGTTCGTTCACCAAGATCAACAATGGCATCCGGGTTAAGCTCTTGATTCGATATATCCGCATTCTTAGTCCAAATAATAGAGTGGGACATAAATTGTGCGGCGTAGTTCAAATCAGTGAATAGCTTAGGAATAAGTATAGCCATATCCAAACCCTCTTTATTAGGGTAAGGAATTAGTTCTGTTTTAGAGCGATTACCATACTTAAACGGTATTACTCCAAACGGGTTGGTAGAGTTGTTTACTCCAACGGCTTTCATTTTATCTTCACGGACAGTTCCCGTGGTATCTATAATTATAAATTCATTGTCGCTATAAAGGGCCAAAGTCGTTACTAAACGAATATCGTCTTTATTGGTTACCTTATTGCCTCGATCATCGTACGCCTGTGTTGCAAAATTAATCAGCTCACTACCAAGTAATTTAATCATTACCGTCATGTTTAACTGGTTAACTGGATCATCCGAGTATGGTAGAAATTGATGGCCGCCAAGGACCCGAAGCTTTTGTATGCCGTCTTGAATAAAGGGCTCAATTGCAAACATCCCGTGGACATTATAAAACTCATTTGCCACGCGCATGATGTTATTCATATCAGAGTGTTTAGCAATATTCTGCATAATCTCTACATCTGTTTTATTGTCGGCAAGTCTAACTGGGTTTTCTACATAAACCTTAGACAGCTTGTCTACGGCCTTTTTAATAATATTGATTGACGGGATACGCTGAATCGCACGACTATAAGCCGCATGTGATATAATCTCACAACGCAGACTCTTTTCAACTTCTTCACGAAGCTGTCCCTGCCAAATGTCGTATAGACGTTTGTTTGTTTCCAGAATACCAATATGTTCATTGTAATGAGAAAGAATATCTGTGATCATTTCTCGTAATGGTTTTTGTGTTGCCACGTATTCCTTTATCTGTAAGTTACTTTACCGGGTCTCGTAGGCTTTTTAAGCGGATCAAGATACCAGCAAACATATCCCAGCGCATCACTAATATGACTTATCATTAAGTCCGTATTGTCATATGTCATTTTCTCTAAATCTTGAATTAGCTTTTTACAGCTAGGATCTATAACTAAGAGGCCCTGACTTAACAATCTATTTATATTATTATATCTATCTTTAACTAATGGATTTCTAAACTTTATAACATCAAAATTGGCTCTACGAAGAATTTCATGATCAGTATTTTTAGCACTGGTCTTTCGTTTTGCCCCACTATCATCTGCAACAATTCTAATTGCCTGATGTGGAAAGCGCGTTAGTATTTCTTTTGCTGCGCTGAACGTGTTGGAATCTTCCTGGTAGAGTTCCCCAGTGATATATATCTTACCTTGGGCTTGGTGAGCAAATACGCCGCAAAGGGGATGAACGTTAAAATCCAGACCGCAGAAAGTATTATAATTTCTTCCGTCATGTGTTCCTAAGCTGGTGGTTCTATCAAACTCGTAATAAACTTTACCACTTGATAGGTTAACAAACTGTCCATCTAATTCTTGTTGAGCTAATCGTTTGTCGTATTGTGCGGTTAACGCTTTAACATATGTATCTGGAAGATTTGCACTATTATCGAATGTTCGAGAATATACCACGCGTGAACTAGGAAGTGGGTTTTCAACAAACTTAGTATATCCCCAATTAAATCCGTTTGGGGTACTTGTGCCCTTCCATTGACAGGGACCTTTTTTATCCCTAATCCTACCGATTAATACGTTAAATGCTTCTTCTTTATTAAACAGACATTCATCCGACCAGGCCCAGCCGACTTCAACTCCTCGGAGTAAATTGTACTTTTCCATGGATATAGCGTAAACCGTTGTGCCATCTACTTCAATGACCCCTTCTTGGGATTTATAAGTATATGGTATTCCAAACTTATCTAAAATTTCAAAAAATACTGGCAGCGTGGCTTTCTTTAACTGACTATACGAGTTAGCAGTTATTAGCCCCTTAGTCTTTGGGAACTGATGAATCATGTGGTTAGCCCACGCAGCCCCAGCGAACGTCTTACCGGACCCTAGTCCACCACAGAAAAGCGTATATGCTAATTCTGAAGCAAGAAATTCCATTTGAGAAGGACTGATTTCAAGGGTATCACTATTCATTCTCTACTTTGCCTTGTGGCGGTACAACCGCTAATATGCCAGACATATCTTTTTCTTTATATATTAAGGTTTTCGGTCTTTCCGTAGGCGTATCCATTTTCTCGTTTAATCCGAGAAGTTTAGCCTTATTCATGATGACTTCCATAACTATCTTATGTGAACCATCGGCGCGAGCGCCTTTCTGTACTTCTTCTAACTGCTTAAGCAATTCCATCCGAACAAGTTCTCGGTCTTTAGAAACGTCATCTGCCATTTTCTTTAGAATCTGGAAATACTGGTGTTCGGCGGTTCTTTCAGCAATCTTGTATTTACCGGCAATCGCCTGGACTATTTCTAGTTTTGACGTACCTTTGCAAATAAGCTCGTTTATGAGCCTTTCGCGTTCCAGCATTTCAAGTTTGTTTGCTTTGGCCAAAAGAAGCCCCCTATAGTATATAAGCTCAAAAGTGGGTAAATACCGATTCAGGAACAATACAGTATAAGGAGAACTTATGAGACATATAAAAAAGGTTATTGTTCATTGCACCGATAGCGACGACTCCTTAGATATAGGATACAAAGAAATCGACGAATGGCATAGGCAGCGCGGGTGGTTAAGTGCTTCTGGCATAAGCTGTGGATACCATTGGATAATTCGCAGGGATGGCAAGATCGAAGCCGGGAGACCGGAAATAGAGTCTGGAGCCCACGTTAAAGACCACAACTCTACTTCAATCGGTATTGTCTGGGTGGGTCGAAAGAAGATTGGACCTAAGCAATTGGAAGTATTGATGAAAAAGATTAGGGGCATTATAAACAGATATCGACTGACGCCTTTAAACGTTCACGGGCATTCAGAGTTTGACCCGAATAAGACTTGTCCGAATTTAGATATGGATTGGTTTAGAGCACAAATGTTATTTGAACAGGAGGAATTATGAAACAAAGATTTATTAACGCGTTTGTATTTGGTGCCGGGGTAGCTGTGGCATTTCATGTACTTGATGTTATTGTAAGCATTATATCACTTATTGTGTTTCTTATTGAAACTGTAGTTACTGCGGGCATCTCGGTGTGAAATACCTCTGGGATTGTAGACGTACATTTTTGGGATTGTCTGGTGTTTTGGTTCTTGGTCTGTTAGGCTATTTAAAGGCTATGGATGTATCTATGGCTATTTCAGCAATAGTTATTGGTATTGCAGGAGCTAACGCATATGAAGCAAAGAAGCAATCGAACGATTTGGGTTAATATGGACACCTTTAGGTGGGCTAAAGAATACTGGAAACATGAGGATGTTAAGATTGACACCTATGTACCAGCGGGCAAGCTCATGATAACGGTTCCTGGCTTTTTGATAAACAAGAGGCGAAAACGTATGGTGAGGATTGATTATGAGACCTGCAAGTTGCAAAGCGAAAGGGCGGAGATTACAACAAGAAGTAAGAGATCAGCTTCTTAAGAATGCCCCATCTTTAGAACCGGATGATATCCGTAGTACATCAATGGGTGCCTCTGGTGAAGATTTACTTCTTAGTCCCGCAGCTCGTAAACTATACCCTTTTAGCGTAGAATGTAAGAATGTCGAAAAGTTAAACATATGGGGGGCGATTCAGCAAGCTCGACAACATAACCCCAAATATGCCCCATTAGTGGCATTTAGCAGAAATGGAGAAGATACCTATGTGGTTATCCCTATTAAAGAGTTCCTGGAAATATGTAATAACGGCAGTGCTGGCGTTTCTCCTCGCATACAGCCTCTTACCGGCAAAGATTGAAATTAAAGAAAAATTAGTCACTAAAGTCCAAGAACGGGTAATCGTCCACACTAAAATAGTAGAACGACCCGATGGTACCAAAGAGACTATCATTGACGAACGGCGGGATACTGATACCAGTCAGATCTATGACAAAGTAACCAGACCCGCTGTGAATCAATATAGAGTGGCTTTAGGAGCCTCTTTACCATTGAGGGCAGACAGGGATACCGTTTATATGGTAGAAGCAGGCAGAAGGCTGTTTCTGGACCTCTCAGGGGGTATCTACGTCCGGTCCGATAAAGAAGTTGGCTTGACCTTGTCTTGGTCGTTTTAAGCTATATAAATATAATCAATACTTTGCTGCTTTAATAATTTTAGGGAAGCACATATAGTGTCTAATCTTTAGACAGTTCTAAGTACAATATCCCCAAAACACTAGTAATATCAAGCCGTTATGGATGAAGAGCATCTATCTTCACTCCCGTCTACCCCATATCAACCACAATATAGCCACCGCCATATCGAAATAGGCTACAAATTCCAAGTGGTACTCCAACATCCAATTTTCCAATCCCGCAACATAACCGTGAATGCTCACGCGAGCTGCCTGTATGCTCTCTTTGGTTTGACTCGCCAGCTCTTTAGCCGGTCTTTTTTTACCATCAATCGGCATTCTATATGCCTTTATCGCAACATTCTACCGTTTTTTTTAAATTTAGGGCTATATTACACCCAAAAGGTTTTTTAGTCTACTAAATACTACTGGGAGGGCCTTTCCCCTGCAACTGTCGTGCCAACTCGGTCACCGTCTCAATTCAGTACGTTTGATAATGAGAGGAATCTCATATTGAGAATGAATGTGTTGTGATCTCATGATGATACATGCCTCTTAATGACACATAGCTCATAATGGCACATTGTCTATAAATGATACACTGTATATAGGGTCCCTACATGTATCGAAATGATACGGTATAACTTTAACCATCGGGGGCGTGTATAGCGTTTAGACATGTGTATAGATCATAGACGATTATAACTTAGGGTATTATAACGCATTATACATAACGCAACATCTTGCAATGGCAAGGCTTATACTGTATTGAGACTATCATAACGTGATCTTCGATCACTTGCTTTATTTAGTCTGTCCTCTTTAATTATAAAACAGTATAAATATCTTGTCAAGCAAATGGCTAGAGATAAGTGGATTGAATATTAAAGTACTATACGGATTGACGTAAAAGGGTATATAGGAAGCCCGCTTGAGGGCTATTATGGCCATATGTTTGACGCCTTATATGTAGAGCGTGATATATTGGCTAAGGTGTCTCATAATGAGATCCTAGGCAGTATGGCCTTATTCTATTCAAGATTTTACCAATATATCGGGTATTGCCGCCTTGTTTTTTACGCTAATACGGGTTGCCCTTATATTATATAGTTCAAAGATGGGCAAAACTGGGAAAGTGTATCAAAGTTAGACAGTACCCGATGGTAAAAAAAAATCCCGGTTTGTGGCCGGGACTAAACAGATAATGAGGGATTATCGTTTTTGGTTATGAAACGCGCTTATAGAGAAATGATAGGTCAATCTCGGAATTATCGGGTCGGAATATTGTACAGGCCGATTGGTTGATATAGTCCAGTTTGTAAAATTCTTGTCTAGTTATAGTTTCGCCGTCCGATAATATTCTGTAGGTGTCGTCCATTATATCTAGTTCATCGTGTATATCATCGGATTCTTGTATTTCAGACGAATCGAACGCAGTAAAATCACCATACTTGTTTGACTCATAATAGTCATAAGTATTAAATTCATATGCGCTGGACGTACCTGTTAAATCTCGGCCTAGTGATTTTGAAGCATATGAGGCTTGCTTATAATCATAACCTATTGGTTTAATGGCCTTTTGAAACACTATATCATTCCCATTGAAAATCATATATATGTTGTTTTCAATTTTGTCTATTGGTCCATATTTCAGCTTTAAATCATCCAATATGTTTTCAATCAAGTTTTCAGTTGTGGATATAACATAAGACTGAATTTTGTCAACCCAAGCGATATATAGTGTTGCAACTGAATCACGACCAATATGTAGTCTTCCGTCGGGTGATATAGCTGCAAAGGCATAATAACCGCTTAGATGTTTCTCAACCTGATCGATACCTAAAATTAATCGATGTAAAAGATCTTCTGAGTCATTGGTTGTTAACTTTTTATACTTAGGGCCATTGTCGCCCACCACACCATTGTGAATCAAATGCCATGAGTCTTTCTGCATTGGGTGACAGTTTAGTAGGCCTTTGTCATTGGTTGAGGTCCGTCCGTGAAATAGAGCGGGTCCAGTAGGCTTGTCTACTTCACCGAATACTAATTGTCTTTTTTCAATGATAGGCAACTTGACAATGTGTAGCGCATTTAGGCGTGAGGTGAATCTATCAGCGATTGATTTTTCACCAAACACATTTTGAGCACCTTGGACCGCATAACCATATCCGTCCCTTTCAAGATCACTTAGTCGTTTAGCGATAATCTCAGAAGTTTTTTTGATATCTAGTTTAGTTGAGTTAGTAAAAGTAAAAATCTTGCACATATATATACTCCCGGTTTAAAATTAAAAAAATTAAGAGGCGATTGTCCAAATAGTTTCGTTGTATGCGTCAATATAACCGCTTGCATATGATTGAGCATGTTCATCGAATGATAGGTCAAGGTAATCTTCTTGATTTCTATAATGATCGCGTCCTAAATCATAATATACTCTTATCTGGAATGTATTTATCGTCGGTGCAGATATATTTATCTCAGTTGAGCTTGACTGTACTACTACCTCCTTATTGAATTTTTGATATCGCTCGTCAATATACTCAGCAAGCCTATCGTTTAAATTTAATTTGCTCAGTAGGTCTTGCACAGTTTCACACGAACCAGATATTTCAGTCTTAAAAATAATCCTTATCAATTCAATCCAGTTTTTGATTTTGTCCGCATTAATAGTGCCACCATGCAACCTGATTTCTAAACTTTTGTGTTTTTCAAATGATGTCAAATTGATAGCATAATACCGATCACCACTAAGTTTGCTTATGTCCAGTTTGCAGAACGTATTATTCCGTCTCGATTCGGGCACTAGTAGGGACAATGCGTCAAGACAATATTTAACGCGCCGACCAGACGTTAAAACCATACTACTATCATGTGCGCTAAAATCAAAATGTACATGTAGTCCGCAAGTTTGATTCACTTCAGCATTAAAATCATTTCTCAAAACATCACATAATCGCTCTAGTGGTTCAAAACCATTATCGGTGTTTAATAGGATAGTTATCTCAACGCCTTGTCCTTCACCCGTGATAGAACCATCTTGACGTACGCTACACCTATAAATTTTCTCGGTTGTCAATTTTCGCCGGATATCGTTGAATAAATTCCCAGAACCACCAATACCAGTACCATCACAACCTTCACAATGTACCGAATTACTTGTCTCATTGCCATCATCGTCAAATATCGGTATATTACCAGAACCACCACATGACTCGCATTCAGCACGTTCGTTTGGTATAATACATTCAATCTCAATACCTACCCAATTTCCGCGAGACAATGGCTTATGATTAATCGTGTTCGAATTAGTTTTGACTAGACTCATTAAATGCGCATAGGAATTTTTTGGCTTTAAAGCTAGTTTGTCTAGTCTCTTATAAACGCTAGACCGATTGATGCTCATTGGTTTTTTTGACAAGCCAAAAATTGACAATATATATTGTGTTCTTTCAAGATCACTTAGACCTTTAACTATATTTAATTGACGTTTGCTCAATTCTTTTTGTTTGCCGATAACCGCTCGTCCATTGGTTATTTTAATCATATATCCCCCCTCAAATTTAGTTTGAAATAATAATTGTATATCCCGCAGCGATTAAAGCGTCTACTTGCTTACCGTTTATTTTTTTTACTTTCACTGTTTTTTTAATCATCGTGTTTCTCATATATACCTATCGCCTTTTTAGTAAAAAACTTTAGTCGATTTTAAAAGATTCTCAATTTAATACACTTCTAAGCCGAATTTAGTTATAATGTCCCCATTTGGCCGCTGTACTAGTACCAATGTCCCAACGTCTTTAGATCTTATAAGCGCAACACGTAAAGCCACAGCCACGTCCACGTATGATTCTATATATAGATTAACATACCGGCCACCTATAACTTTTTTAATTATTCTAAGCGTATACATATGTCCCCCCAATGTTATGTTAACTTATCGGCGCTTCTATATATAACTGTATAAATAAATTTAAATAAAAGACTACAGTTTTAAAAATAAATAACCGATAAGATACTTATGCGAATGAGGGTCGTAGTGGAGAAGTGTATCATCGTGATATTGGCATAGGTTTTGCATATAGCAAAAATCGTACCAGTGTATTGTTCTGGGGCGTACCATTTTGAGAAAGTGACTCATTTTGGGATTATTCTCATTTTGATGCGTATCATTTTGAGAATGCGTATCATTCTGAGAATACCCCCCTTTGGGGTGCCGGTCTCTTTTCCTACATGGCACTGGACTTTTTGAATATGGCACTGGACTTTTTCCCAAAGCTCATATCGTCCCGGTCTCTTTTATTATATGGCACTGCACGTTTTTTTCAAGCCACTTGTTTTTTTCAAGCCACACGAAAATTGGAATTTTTCAAGCCAGCCAGTATTTAGGTTACTTTTTTTCAAGCCAGTAGGTATTAGAAGAACTTATAGGTGTCATAAGAAAGAATTTTATTGTAATACGCTAAAGTAATATGATATCTTATCCGAAGAGTTATAAAATAAGTAGAAACTAACCCATACAAAACGGAGTAACTATATGTATAATGAGAAACTGTTTACTTATTTCAAGGTGTTTGAGAATATTGCCGGGAAGATTCTTACAGAAATGGAGATGCGCCAGCTAGCTATAGATCACTTCAATGATCTTGTAGAAACTTTTGATCTACCTAATGGTTCTTATATGGAAATGTATGAAGAGACGCGGACTAAGGGGCGAAAGAAAGTATTCCACTATAGAGTGGTCCAAGGATTCTTGCCACGAAGCATAGAAAATCACTAATAACATTTAAATTTTGGCCACGGATGGTCAATAAATTATTATGGAGCTAACATGAAAACGGGTGTATATACAATATTATTTTCGATAATGCTGGTTAGTTGTACTGGTGATAGGTTTTATCGGGTTGATAATTGCCAAATTGATCCTGTCGATGGCGGTCAGCGCGTTACCTGCGGACAAGATAGCGTGGTTGTTCCAGATCAGATGCCAATCCTTGCAATCATAGACCCCTGTGGTGATGGTTTAGGTTATGATGAAGTTATTATCAAGCTACAGGGACCGCTTTACCTTGCTTGGTACCAAAATCTAGGTTTGGTTGTTTTAAACGAAAATCAAAACTATTCGACCACAGATGCACAACAGTGCGGATTTCGTATCGTTAATGGCGAACTGGTGTTGTTATGAAAATCAAAATTAATCGTAAAATTATAGATGGACTACGTCCCTGTCACGATCGTTATGATAATTTTATAAAGCACTACCCCAAGTTGATACACTTATTATGATAATTAAAGGAGAAACTATATGACACATGATGAATGGGACAAATACATACAAAATATTGCAAAAACTGTGCCAGAGCCAGATTATTACGCAGGACTAGCCGAGCTGCCACATAAAAATAAATTAAAAAATTACAGTAGTATACTAAAGAAAAATATAGATGATGCCGATAAGGATATAGACGATAAAGTGCTAGACCTAAACGGATGGAGAAAAGATGAAAAACCTTAGCAAAATAAACGAAACGGCCTACGCTATAAACCAGTATAGGATTGTTGAATGGTTGGATGAGGACGCAAAGACTATAGTGTTCCTGTGCTGCATGATGAAGGGCGGCATGGTCTATGGTTCAATTTTTGAAGCTACAAGCCATGAACAGGCTTTCTCGTGGCTAAGACTTATGATGGGCAACTATCCAGGAACAGTATTACGGGAAGCGAGTTAATATGCAACATATGGGATATATAACGATACCAGGACCAGATGGATTGCCTAACAATGTACAGTTTTGGACTAACACCGGCTTTATTTATTGCCTGAGTGATTCAGAAATTAGTGAAGAGTCCCGCTGGCACGTTGAAAAGCTTTTAAACATAGAATTTACGCTGGGTTACAGGGGCACATTAAACGTGGAACGAGATCGCTGTGGCAAGTATTTAACATATTGGATGTATTCAGACTGTGCGTAGCGCAGATTGACACCGCTATGCGTGTTATGATAGTATTAACCAAACTTACAGGAGTAAATATGCCGAGTGATTTAAAATTAATAGACCAAATCAACGAGTTAACAGAAGAAAACGAAAATTTAAAAAAACAACTTAAGCGGGCAACAAACGAACTCGATGAATTAAAGGTATATGTTTATTGGTATCTTAAGATAAATGAAGAAACCCCGGAGAAAAAATGAAACTATTAATAATGATGCTAATGTTCCCACTGACTACATTTGCTGGACCTAAACTCAAGCTTAAGCGCGTTGCTATTATAGATAGCGGGTTTACTATGTTTTTAGCCACACCTAAAACTAGGGCGGCACTATGCAAAACCGGGCACTTTGATTTTACTATGAACACCCCTAACGTGGGCTATGATGATTTTGGCCATGGCACATATGTAGCTAACTTAATTGTAGAGAATGCCGAGCGCACCGATATCTGTCTTGTTATATATAAAGTCGGTTTAACAACCGCAGAAAATACCCGTAACCATATTGCGAAGGCACTGGTTTATGCGTTCAACAAAGGTGCCAGGGTTGTTAATATATCTCTAGGACAAACTGACAACTCGGTGATTGAAGAGAAAGTTATTCGAACCGTTACAAAAAGGGGTATGAAGCTTTTCGTGGCCGCTGGCAATGAACATAAAGACCTTAACGTCCAGTGTAACATTTACCCGGCTTGTGCTAGAGTATCTAATAATAACCTGTATGTTACAGGCTCTAAAGATAATAGCGATTTGATTGAAAATTATTCAAACCGGGGATCAAAGGTACAGGTTTATGAACTAGGAACTATCCCTGGGATTGGTAGAGGTACCAGCTTTGCTGCACCAAGAGCACTAGCCAGGTATTTACGGGAACGGTCTAAGTGATAACTGGACTTTGCGCGTATTGCTTGAAACAAAAGCTAAACTTAACTGTAAAAGACGGCTGGGAAATGAAATATTTTTACGATAGGCCCGCTGACCTTCGGTTTAAGCTTCTGGCGTTTGACCCTAAGACCGAACTTTTTATCGGTCTTGATCCCGACAAACACGCGTGGGCCTTTCCCGCAGATGAGTTCCGCTTTATGCTTATCGAGGAACCATTGGAGATCTGGGTGAATTATTACATAACGCATACGTCGGATAGATCGTTCCACGATAGTTTAGGCTCAGCGGAGCAGTCTGCGCGTCTTGATTCTAAGTTTATTCAAACAGTAAAATTTAGGGAAGTGAAAAATGGATGACGGAAAAAACGACCCAGCTTTTCCATTTATTGTTGATAATAAATGTGCATATAGCGGTTTAACTAAGCGTGAGTATATTGCGATAAAACTTTACGCGGCAATTCTGGCAAATGGCAGTTTAACTCAACCCAATAGTGATGCTTATTATGCCATTAAATGCACAGATATATTTATGAATTTACTATCTACAGTTAAGCCTGAGGTGAAGTGATGAAAAATGGAAAAATACTCGGTTATATATTACTATTACCCCTCGGTGGTGTAATATTGAGTATGCTTTATTATGTTTATCAAGAAAGTCCCATAATGTTACTTGGGGCAACGATTATTGCATCGACTACTTGGGGGGTTATTTTAATTGAGGAAAATAACGGGAGAGAATAGAATGAGTAAAGATAATGTAGTACCCATTAACCAGGCAATCTTAAATAAATTATCTTCTGCTATTGAAGATTTAAAAGGGAGTTGCGATATTAAAGAGATATACGCGGTTTTTATTAACTTTGACGGATTCATGCTGGCAACGAAAATTAATTACAGCGGACAGCAGTATTGGGATGTTCCTAAGCTTAAGCCGTTGCATTTAAATTTTGAGGACAAATATTCGGACGGCTTTACTGTTGTTAGTACGGTAATGCGGTTTTGTGTAGATAGATATAGAAGCACTGAAACGCTAATAGTATTTGAACAGATAGAGTAAATAACAGGAGAGAATAAAATGCTTAACAGAAAGAACGCAAAGATACTCGGTCATATATTACTATCACCACTTTATGTTACAATATTAACTATAGTTTACTTTGTTTATCAAGAAGCCCCCGAAGCTTTACTTTTTTTACTAGTTCTCTTCTCGACCGCTTTGGGGATTATGTTAATTACTGATGTAGAATGTTAATAATTAACCACTAAAGGAGTATAAGATGATCACGCATTTAATATGTTCTATCATGATTAACGGAGTTCCGGTCCAGGCAAAGGCAGAATTAATTGCAAAAGAGGTTACTTTCTGCTATCGTCATTTATGTGAAACTATGTTTAGGGTACAGTTTTCTAAAGATGACGTTCGGCTTATTAACCAAAACTTATGTCTGTATGTAAAGGATAAAAATGATAAAAAAGATTAATATAAAGCGCATTGAGCTATTGGTTGCTGGCGAACAACCCGAAGGACTGTGCGAAGAGCTATTTGTGGTTGCCTTTAAGTCAGGCCTTAGTGGTGAAACGTATATGTTGACATTGCTTCAGGTATCTGATATATTTGAGGGACTGTCTCATGATGAGAAGGATTATTTTACACTAGGTTACGCAATGGGACAAAAGACGCATTTAGAATCAGAGGATGAATTGGCTACAAATATGAGATTGTACACTAAACGTACCACCCACTAAATTAACCGGGCAAATGCCCAAAGGAGACTATAATGTCTAAAGTCGGACAAGTATTGAAATCAAAAGCAGGCAAAACGTATCTGCGCTTTGAAAAAGCAGTAAATATCGCGGAGGGTGAAGCCCTTTTTATTTCCACTCCAGCGGAAGATATCGAGTTTCTAGTTACCTCTGGTAAAATTACTAGACAAGAAGCCGATGATAAATTAGCAAAGGTGCCCAGTTTTGTTCTTTATAACATTAAACAAGTTGGCGCTACTGTTTCTAATTCACCACTTTAAGGAGCTATTATGGCTAACCGGCTTACGCAAATCGAAAATTTAGGAATTGATGCTGTTCACGGCATTATCCCTTTAATAGGTGAAGTTAACGAAGAAATGTACACACGACTGATCGACTGCATAACGGCATTAAGCAATGCTGATGTTGCGTACGAACGACTGACAATACTTCTTAACACCTATGGCGGGGATTTATATAATGCCTTTGCGATTTACGACCAGCTAAAGTCCCAAGAAATGAAAATTCGAATTGTTTGCAACGGGCCGGTTATGTCTGCGGGTACAGTTATACTTATGGCGGGGGATGTTCGAGAGATGACACCCCTTAGCTTTTTGATGGTTCACTACGGAATTGACGCACAGGATAGCGAAAAGACATATAAACATAACGGACATTTACTAAAATTGTTAAAGGGATTGTACAGAGAAAATTCAAATTCTTCTGAAAAAACCATCAACGGGTGGTTCAACTCTGATACATATTTCACGGCAGAAGAGGCACTAAAGCTGGGACTTGTTGATAAGATAACGCAATACACCAAAAAACCGAAAAGAGTTTGTCGTGAAAAAGCTATTAGAAAATAGTGATTCATACGCTGCATTATTAAATACCCCGAGTATCGTGCTAGATACTGGCGAAGTTATATCACCTCGTGAATGGAAGCTTCGATTTGACACCGAGTGGTACAATGGCGATCGGTACGGCGAGTTCCAGATTATTACCAGCGAAGAGGGTCAGAAAGAGGCCACGCGCAATAATAACTCGAACAGTCGGGATGTACTTAATGTCGCCGAAAAGACAAAGATGCTGGATGAGTTGGACGACAACCAAAATGAATTTATGAATGACGCAAGTGATGCCTGGGAATGGAAAGACTCATATTGCGTTGCGGGACCAGAAGGCGCTAAGAATACAATTTTTGCCCACGCTAAACGGGATATCGAGAACGGTAGTCTTGACCGGGCATTAACAAGGTTTTACATTAGCATGAGTAACTTAAAGACGCTTATGCGTCGGGAAAAGAGAAAAGACAGATGAAAAAGCCAAAGATAATCGTATTCGATTTAGAGACAATATGGGATATTGATAAGATCACCAATGAAGAGGTTTACTTTTCCCTTAGCAATTGGGAAGGTCGAACCATGAAGGCTAGCATTAATAGCATTCTATGCTTTGGTTACAAGGAGCTTGGCTCAAAGAAGGCCGAGTGTAATAGCGTTTGGGACTATAAAAAGCGGTTTGCTAAGAACATGAATGATGACTATGATGTTTGTAAAGCGGCCTACGACGTGCTTAAAGACGCCGATGCAATCATTACCCATAACGGTAAACGGTTTGATTGGAAGTTTTTGCAGACACGTCTTAAGATTAATAAGCTGCCGCACCTTGATAAGATATTGCATATAGATACTTGCCATATTGCTAGAAGCAATTTGTCGATGTATTCTAACCGACTTAAGGACTTAGCTGCGGAATTTACTCCTGAAAGAAAGATCAACACTGGTGGTAAAAAACTATGGACTCGAATATATCGGGGCGATAAGTCTGCTATGTTTGATATGGTTAAATATTGTAAGCAGGATGTTGTTACCACCGAGGCATTGTTTGAATCGCTTCGTCCGTTTGTAACTAATCTTCCTAATTTCAATTTGTTTAACAATAACCCAGAGTCTTGCACTGGTTGCGGAGGTTCTAAGTTACAGCGCAATGGTAAATTGGTTACTAAAACTAAAATTCATCAACGTTTACGGTGTACAGATTGTGGCTGTTCAAAAATATCAAAGCCTGAGGTTAACCCGGCTAAGGGAATTGCTTTATGAAAAATCTATGCTTATACGATAAAGAGGATGTAGAGAGGGTTTGTCAGAAATCAAAGAAGGCAATGGGTTACCGATGGAAATGGCGAAAGATTGCTGATAGATTTAGACTAAGCTTGGAAGAGATTGAAAAACAGTTAGATACTAAGATTGAACGAAACACTGAATATATTGAGAGGATTAAAAAATTATATGAAAAACCAAAAGCGGTTGTCGGGTCCAGAGACACAGATAAGCAGCCCCTCTCTCCAGAAATCACCGAAGGAGACGCTACCGTTACCATTGACGGGGTTGAAGTACGACCAGGGCAAGCCGATGATGGAGTTGTTACCAACGGAGGGGCTAATTGAAATTTCTAAAGTCCTTACTTACGGAGCTAAAAAATATGGCGCACATAATTGGAGAAATGGTCTTGATTGGAGTCGGCTTATTGGCGCTACTTTTAGGCACTTGGTTAGTTGGCTTGGCGGAGAGCGTACTGACCCTGAGTCTGGACTTAGCCATCTTGCTCACGCCGGTTGTAATATTCTTATGCTTATTGAATATAATAATCTTAATCTTGGACGAGATGATCGTTGGAAGAGAGAAGAAAAATGAAAATCGTTGAAACTGAAATGGTTGTCACAATAGATGTAGACGATACTCTAATCCTATGGGACGAGCCAAACGACAAGTCTATCTCAATTCTTGACCCCAATGATGGGTCAATTAACCGCGTTACTCCGCACGATTTCCATATTAAATTGCTTAAAAAGCACGCTGGTCGGGGCTATACTATAATTGTATGGAGTCAAGGCGGATACCATTGGGCACGATCCGTGGTTGTCGCTCTTGGACTTCAGAGGTACGTTGACTTCGTTATGACAAAGCCATGTAAGTATATTGACGACCTGCCCTGTGCTGCGTGGATGGGTCCTAGGTTGTATTTCGATACCAACGGAAAGAGTGTTCATGAGTAAGCTTATAAGTTATTCAGCTTGGGATAAATATTTAACCTGTCCCAAGATGTACGATATCCATTACAATGAAAGACTTCGACCCTCTGGTACAAGTTCTGCACTTGTGTTTGGTTCTGCGATGGATGAGGCACTAAACTCTCATTTACTTCATGGCGGGAATCTGGAAAAGACTATACAGGTATTTCGTGATAGCTTTGATTTTAAAAACATGAAGGATGTTTACTGGGATGACCGTGACATTGACGCATTATTAATTGATAGCAAGAAGTTTACTAACTTAAAAGAACTCGCTTGGGCCTGTATGAGAGTAAAAGGCAGACTGCTTATAGAAAAGTACCATAGAAATATTTACCCATTAATTGAAGAGGTTTACAGTGTCCAAAAAAACTTACATTCTAGGCCCGGAGTTCTTGATGCGGTCGTTAAGCTACGAGGATATGGTAGAGTATTGCTGGATCACAAAACGTCCGCTAGACCCTACGACCAAGACGCTGTTGCTCATAGTACACAGCTCGCACTCTACGCCAGAGATCAAAAAATTGAAGTCGCGGGGTTTGTTGTCTTGGTTAAACAGATTCGCCATAACACTAAAAGACTGTGCGTTTCTTGTGGCTTTAACGGCTCACACGTCCGGCATAAAACTTGTCCAGAGATTATCAATGGGACACGCTGTGGTTGCGCTTGGAACGAAAGCCATAATCCTGAAGCACAAATCCAACTCATTGTCAACAACGTGCCAGCAATTAACGGAGAACTCGTTGAGTCTTCAATATCTGAGGTTGAAGCTGCAATTGACCTCAAGCTTTTCCCAAGAAATTTAAAGGCTTGCGGGAAGATTTACGGGGCACCATGTAAGTATATCGACTATTGTTGGAAAAAGAGTAAAACTGGGTTAGAATACAAAGAAGAAGTTAAACCACAAACTAAGGAGAATAAATGAGTGACCTAAAAGAAAATGTAGTAAATAAACGCGCTGCACTAGATACAGCAATGGCTAATATCAAGTCTGAGCTTGGGGCTGTTGTAAAGAGTTCGGTTAACCCGTTCTTAAAGTCTAAGTATGCTAACCTTAATACGCATCTACAGGCTGTCGAGCCTATCTTGCAAAAGTATGGTTGCACATTACGCCAGCCCACGCAATTCGTTGGTGGACAAAACGTAGTGATCAGTGCGATTATCCATACAGAGACCGGCCAAGAGGCAAGTGCATCTTTGGGACTAGGCGAACAAAATGACATGCAAAAACTAGGTGGAGCTATTACCTACGCCAGACGCTATACTCTTAGTGCTTTGTTGAGTATGCAAGCCGAAGACGACGACGGTAACGCTGCTTCTAATAAAGGAATGGCTCCCAATAAGACCACTGCGGTATCTAAAAGGGGCGATTTCTAGTTTATAAGTATTTTAGTATTAACCACATATAGGGAGTTAGCATGAAACTGTCGATCATGAACGGAAGCCAAAGCAACTTTACGCCAGTGTTTGTAGAAACTGATAAGGCGCTAGAGGATGTAATTAAAACCAAAACATATAGCCTTGGGACTTTCCGTAATGATCACAGGACAAATGAAAACTTTGAACGGGCCGAGCTAATCGGCCTGGATTTTGACGACAGCCTTTCGCTAGTCGATGCGCAGAATTTATTTAAAGACCAGTGGCATATTATTGGTACCACCAGGAACCACCAAAAAGAAAAGAACGGAATAACCTGCGATAGGTTCCGCGTCATTCTAAAGGCCGAACGGGTTATCGACAGTAACTCTGACTATAAGGCTACTGTACTTGCTATATTCAACGATTTCCCACAGGCTGATAAAGCGTGTAGCGATGCGGCTAGAATGTTCTTTCAGTGTAATGAAATTATTTCCAGTAATACCGAAGGTAAATTACAGCCGGTGGTAAAGTATGAACGACCTTCATTACAGGTTGTTGATGCCCCGGCCTATCTAAAGGGCCGCCTGGCAAAGTCTACAATGGAGTTTATACTTTTTGGAGCCACAGAAGGCTCTTGGAATAGTGCAATATACCGGGCAGCACTTGACTTAAATGAACAGAAATACTCTCACGATGAGGCTTTAACGCTTCTGACCAAGGCCACAATAAATTACAATGGAGAACTAGACTCTCGGGACCTAGGCTCAATAAAAAGCGCATATGACAAAGACCCTAAATATGCACCCCGTGGTACCGATGGTATGTTTGACTTTAAGCATCCCACTGACATGAGCGGCACAATGGTCGAGTTGCCATGGTTAATCGACGGTTTAATGATCAGAGGGGGCATTAGTCTCCTTGCTGGAGCATCTAAGGCGGGTAAGTCTACTATTACCAGGCAGCTTGCTATGGCGGTGTCAAGAGGTCACGAATGGCTTGGACGTAAAGTCCATAAAGGTAAAGTTCTGTATTTGGCTCTTGAGGAACAAGAGTACATGCTTTCGCACCAGTTAAAGAAGCTTGGCTTAAATAAAGATGATAATATTTTATATCACGTTGGTGCCCCCAACATTGGTGATCTAAAGGATAACTTGACTCAAGCGATTGAGCACTACAAGGCCGACCTGATTGTTGTTGATACGATGATCCTATTGGCTCAATTTGAGAATGTAAACGACTATAAGGATGTGTACGAAAAGCTTAGCATATTCCGCAATATAGCCAGGCAGACTGATAGTCATATCATGATGATACATCATACAAATAAAATGGGCGGGGCATTGGGTTCTACTGCTATACTAGGTGCTGTGGACTGTTATATAAGATTTTCAGAAGTACCAGGTAGCCCCAGATACCGCGTGATTGAGAGTAAGCAGCGCGGCGGAGTTGCCTTTTCGGACCAGAGGCTTGAGTACATTGAAGAGCAGGACATTTATTTACCAATAGACGGATCGTCGTCAGGAGCATTTTAATGAATAACGGGATGAAATACGATCCATTTGTTTATGGCAAAGACCAAACCGAAGGCGTTACTTCTATTGAGATAGAAGACGGTAAAGCTATTCTTTATACCGCTAATGGCGAACTTTCATTACCGAATGAATACTATATCCTTTATACGGATAAAGAAAACGATAACTGCGTTGAGTTGAACGGCGGACTCCACTATCGATGGGGTCAGAAGTTCCAGACTAAAAAAGACTATCAGGCGGCTATCGGCAAGGCCAGGGGTATGGGCACAGACTATTACACGATATACAATCCCAAAGAGTCGTTTATGGTTAAGTCTGGCGTTACTTATTACAAGGGGCTAAACCCTAGTGACGTTAGCATATTAAGCTTTGACATTGAGACCACAGGACTTGATCCCAATACTAATAAGGTCTTGATGATCTCAAATACGTTTAGAAATAAAGATAAGATTGAAAGACGTTTGTTTTGCATTGACGATTATAAAACTGAAAAGGAGATGATTTATGCGTGGTCTAGCTTTGTTTGTGACGTTAATCCTTCTATTATGGTCGGGCACAACATATTCAACTTCGATCTGCCCTTTCTCAGTAAGAGAGCTGGAAAGATCCCCATCGGCAGACTGCGAGAAGAGGCGAACTTTGCGAGATACCCTTCTCAAATCAGGAAAGATGGTAGCCAATCCTACGACTACTTTAATGTCCTCGTGCCCGGACGCGAAATCGTTGACACGTTTCATCTTGCAATTAAATTTGACACCGGAAGAACCTACCCTTCATACTCACTAAAAGAAATTATTAAACACGAAGGCCTAGAACGAAAAGACCGCCAGCATTATAAAGCCGGGGATATCGGTAAGTTGTATGATAATTTAGAAGAGCGTGAAAAGATTAAGAAGTATGCGGAGCATGATGCGGACGATGCGCTTGCTTTGTTCGACTTAATGATACCCTCGTATTTCTATTATTGTCAGCATATACCGAAGACTCTGCAACAGGTGGTTAATAGTGCCAGCGGCAGTCAGATCAATTCGTTTATGATACGGGCTTACTTGTCCGAAGGACATTCTATACCTAAAGCATCAGATGCTATCGGCTATGAAGGGGCTATTAGCTTTGGCAATCCTGGAATATACAATAACGTCGGCAAGGTAGATGTTGCCAGCCTGTACCCGTCCATTATATTGTCAGAAAAAATATACGATAGGTATAAAGACCCCAAGGCATACTTCTTAAAGATGGTCAATTACTTTACCACCGAGCGTCTTGCTAACAAGGCTAAGGCTAAAGAAACTGGCGAGAGATACTATCGGGACCTTGAGCAGTCACAAAAGATTATTATCAATTCAGCCTATGGCTTTATGGGTGCCCCTGGATTAAATTTCAATTCACCAGTCAACGCCGCTAAAGTTACTAGGTCTGGTAGAGAGATATTGCAGAAGGGTTTAGTTTGGGCAGAAGCAAAGGGTTGGACCATAGTTAATGCCGATACCGATAGCTTTAGCTTTACCACGGGCAATGAGTTTCTACCAGAGACCTTTGCTGAATGGATTAGTGAGTTGAATGCCCTATATCCAGACCTAATACAATGGGAAGACGACGGGACTTACTCTCGCGTGATTATTGTGAAGGCTAAGAATTATGTGCTAAAATCTGCAATTGATGGTAAAGTAAATATTAAGGGAAGTGCGCTGAAAGCTACCATGAAGGAGCCTGCGTTACAGGAATTTATTGATGAAGTTATAACCGAATTATTGGAAAGGGATACCAATGGACTACTCGATATTTATAATACTTATGTGCGCGATTGCACTAATATCACTATGGATACAATTTCTGAATGGTCCAGCAAGAAGACTGTTACAAAAGCAGTCCTTATGCCAAAGCGAACAAATGAACAGCGAGTCTGGGACGCTATTAAAGCTGCCGGACAGCCGGTTCAAGAAGGTGATAAAGTATATATCTTTTTTAAGTCAGACACAGAATTGTGCCTTAAAGAAAAATTTGACGGCATCTACGATAGAAAGAAGCTACTTGGGAAATTGTTTAAGACGGCGGAAATATTTAAAACGATAATAGATATTAAAGCCTTTCCGAACTATGCTTTAAAGAAAAATGAACAGCCATTATTAAAATACTATAAATGAGGTTACCCCCAGTAGAGGGAGAAATTCTACCGAGGGGCCTCAAGGTCAAATTACCATGATATAAGAATGTATCCGGCTGTGCCACTGCCACCAACTCCACCAGCACTCGCTGCGGTAGCGTGGCCAGCTCCTCCGCCTCCACCTGCGCCGCGCAATGTTCCTGCCGAACCAGATGCTCCAGTTTGTCCTGAGCCGCCGTTTCCACCAACGCCAAATGATGCGCCACCGCCTCCGCCAGAATAGTTTGAGGCCGCCCCGGTTCCACCAGATTTGTAATTTGATGATCCACCATTACCCGCGATTGATGAAGCGGCTCCACCGCCCCCACCCGAATAATATCTTCCTGCGCCCGCAGGTTGGACCGTTGGGTCTCCGCCATTTCCTGGCTCACCAAATCCCGCCCCTCCGCCGCCACCTCCGGAAGCATCACCAATCACATAATAAGTCCCAGCTCTGGCACCGTAAGCATATATATTATTACCCCCAGAAGCGCCATTATTTGCCGAAGTACCTGCGCCGCCCCGACCTCCGCCTCCGCCTCCGCCAAGAGTTAAAACTCCACCAGTCCACGTTACTGTACTTGAACCGCCAGATGTTCCAGATACGCCTGGATTAGACGTACCTCCAGAACCTCCAGCTCCGGCAGCCCCAATTACTATCGAAATAACTTCGCCTGGAGTAACACCAATTACGTTTTCAATAATTGGAGATCCACCGCCGCCTCCGCCTCCGGAAGCTTCTTGGCCGCCGACAGTTGAACCGCCGCCTCCGCCTCCGCCACCACCGCCCCCGCAACCGAGAACGCTAATGCGGTAAACATCATCGGGAACTGTAAAATTCCCACTTGAAGTAAGCTCTACTTTTGTATTTAATTTGCCATAAAATATTACTGATGCGCTCATTATGAAACCTCTGCGTAAATATGGGTATGGAACTCACCCTGATCAAGTTGAATGCCGTCTATAACTAATCTTAATAAGTCCCCTTGATTAAAACTTTGCGCAGGAACGCTTACCCAGTCTACAGAAGAACTAATTGATCCAATTGTCGAAGTAGTAACTTCTACTGGGGTATTAAGTAGCGGAGTCCAATTGACGCCATTATCTGTAGATTTTTCTAAAGATACTTCTAAAGTTCCACTGGTTGATGCTTCAAGTAGCGTGAGTTTAAAAGAAACCATAGTTGCGCTAACTGGAGCTTTAAATACAGGGATTCTTTCACCGACCAGCGCGGCATTGTATTCATTAAGATAACCACTAAATTTTACATTGAATACATCAATAGTTGAGGTCTGTTTTAAAGCCTCGATATCCGTATTAAAGCCTTCTTGATTGGCCCTTATGGTATCAAATATCTCTTTTTTTGTGGGTTTACCAACTTCAATATCCGTTGGGTTTATTGCGACATATGCCATTTATTCTCCTCTTATGAAATCAAATGAATGTTAGCGGTTGTTTCATCATTATTAACAATGCCCTGATTATCAGTAATAAAACCGTATTTAAGTTTTTCGTCTTCAGTTGCGCTTGAAAATTGGTTAGTTGTATTTGGGGTTATAACTGAAGATGTACTAAACGTGTTTCCTAAATCAGATAGCTCTAGAGATACCTTTTCACCGTCAACTGTTTTACCGACAACTATTGCTATTTTCTTTCTGCTAGTATCTCCGCCTAATCTAAGATACAATCGCTTCATTTGAAGCTGCATCACATCCCCGATTTCTACATTCTCAAACCGAAGATCCGTATCAAGGAATATGGTAGACTGACCAATTCTGTTAAAGTAAACCTGACGCTCACTAAAGATATTAGCTTCGTTATCGTTAAACAGATATGCGTCAAATTCCTCAAGCTTCGAGGTCTCGATATACCTATTAATAAAGACAGAGCTGAAGGTTTTTACTAAGCTACCGGACTCTAAACTTGCGCGGTCTATATCTTTATGTCTATATCTAACCAGGGAATCCCTAAAGTTTTTACCGCTGGTGGTTTGAATATTCCACTTAATCAGGTCTTCGTCATTTACGATAACGGGATTATCCGGGATATCATCTTGTAGTATTTTATATTTAAGCTTTAAATCATTATCTAATGTTACACAACCAAAAATACTTTTGTTGATCTTGTCGATTATATCCTTTGCCCGAACAGAGCTTCCGCCAATACTCGTGGGTACTGCTAATGATATAAGTTGACGACCAACTTGAGTCGCGGTGGTAAAAGATGCCTCGTTTATAATGTCGGAGCTTACTTGAATCTGGGTAAGAATGTCTCGTACAGCTTGCGCTCCGGTTTGAATCCATAAACCGCCAGGCTCACCATTAACAGTCTTGCCTAGAACTTCAGCACTTAATATGCTTTCATCCCCAATGTAGTCTGGCAATTTACCAGTAACGCCGCTTAATATAGTGGCTTCAGCAAACGGTATTCTAAGTTCAATAGCCGTTTCAGATACCGATAGTATTTCATAATAAGTTGTATATGATATATTTGATGGACGTATCCAGTCTCTAGGAGAAAGAGTTTCTCTTAGGTCAACTGCATCTGGTGTGGTAATAGCTCTACTTCCGTTTGTAAACTGTAAATCAAATGCCAGCAATGTGGCTCTGGCTAAATCAAATTCAACATCGGATGCTAGTGTAATTGAGCACTGATTAGACGGGCTTCCTAAATTAGATATAGTAAAATTGTCTGCGTTTATCAGGCGGCTTTCTTTATATATCCGCTGTATGGGTTGTCGGATAACCGATGAAGCTATTGTTGGTTCTGTAATTATATTACTTCGCAATACAACAATATTCCCAGGAGCGATATTCTTAATTTCTTTTCTCTCGCTATTAGACTGGAACTCAATAAAGTCTCCAGGGGATAAGCCGTCAGTCCCGCTTAGTTCAATCCGATTAAGCTGTAATACATTAACCACCGAGTACGTAATAGTAGAACATGCGTGACCGGCTACAAGAAATGTTCTGTTTTTGCTAACAATTGGTATTTCAGGAAGAAGGCTTGCCGGTTGTCCCGTAAATGAAAACGTGTTATCGCTATCTAAAGTTATTACGGTATCAGAAACTACCGCCTCTATATCAAATTCCTGAGTTCCAATTGTAATTGTATCGCCAGGGCTGGTCTCGGTTAGGAATAAAGTCCCAACGCCAGTTAGGGTTGGTGATGAAGCATCTGCCGATACCGTTCCAGTTATCGCATATCCATTACCGATTTGGTCAATAGACTGTAGCTGTAGCCCGTCAACTCTACCGTATAGCTGTCGCTTGTATCTGCCCTTGATGTTATCGTTTACATTATCCGAGTCTGTATAGTTATCCAGAGGGATAGCTTGTTCCAGATCGAATAGTAAATCTTTAATTAAAAAGCTAATGTCGTTGGGTCCGAATCGTTTGTTCGTAATTCTACCACGGTATATTATGTTTGCATCGCTAAAGCTTAAGTCTTTGTTCCAGCTATAGATGGCAGCTTCTCTGTTTTCAAAATACAGCTTATCAAACGCTTCATCAAGTCCGCCGTCTCCGTTTTCTAGTTTTAACGTGCCCGACCCGACTATAGATGTTAGGCTCTGGTCAATACCGATCTTATGCTTATACCCAGGGGTAGAAATGATTCTGCCGTCGTATTGAACTTGCGCCCCAATATCGGTTAGATCCCAGGATAAAACTGCCGGACCTGTGGAAAAGAAAAACCTGTATGTTACAATAGCTTCTATTGTGGTTGGGTTAACTGATCCCATAAAGTAAGCATATAGAGTTCCAGACTGGGGGTTATAATAAAACATCCCCTCGTTTAGTCCGGCAAGTTGTCCGTGATCAACCATGTTTAAGTCATTATTTTTTAGGCCAATTACGAAGTGAGGAACTACTTTACTCCAGACCCCGCCGCCCTCATCGGACCATTCATACAATCGTCCCCTGGCACTTATATGCGCAACCGTTAGCTTCTCAGAAGCCTGTGCTGTTATAAATTCTGTTCTAGATTTAAACGACATTATAATACCTTAGTTAGCTTGACTGTGGCATAGATTTCTGAAACCCCAACATTACCCGCTGCCCCAAAGCCGTTTGATGCTCTAGTAACCGTACACCTATGTTGAGTTTCAAATGTTTTAGCAGAAGCAATTGTAAAAGTTCCATTTAATAGCGAATTGTTTTGCACGTTACTTGCGGCATCTGCATAACTAACTGCACCAATAATAGTATCTACTGCGTCCGTAATATTTCTTAATTTGATTACATGGTTGTCTATCTTAAACGCCGGAGCACTGGCTTCAATATGATAAGTCCCTGGCTGTAATACTATTTGGTTTGCCGATAAAGAAATAAAACTAACATCACCCTCAAGAGTGTTTAATGTTCTGGTCTGCCAAGCTCCACTAGTAAATGTTCCACCCGCCGTAGATGCTGCCTTAACATCTTTTACATAAGCAATTCTTGGTGCGTAAGGTTGTGCCTCTGATCCAATTTTGTGTATAGAAAGATATGTTCCAGTATTGTTAGAAGCTACGGTGCCGGTTAGTGTATTTCTCACGTCAATCGTGTCGCCGTATTTTAGATTAACTAAATTGGTGCTAACGTGTTTAAATACGCTACTTGCATCAATTCCAGAGGCAGCAACAAGAGTCCCGTTTAAATAAACAGAAACACCGTTTGTATTCGTTACAGCTTGTTGACAATTAAAATGTACATAATAGTCTCCAGGATTTCTAACCGTATAGATACCCGTTGAACTATTAAAGCTTCCGGTTGTATCCTTTTGTACAGTAGTCCATGATGGTACAACAGCAAGACCAGTTATTGCCCCACCATTTTTAAATGCACGAAATACTACTAAAGGATTTAATCCAACAGACGCGGGGTGAAAATACCCAAAACCTACGGTTTGCGCAGTAATAGAAAAATTACAATTTAAGTTATTTGTAAAATTAACGCTCGAAACAACCCGAATAAATTCCCCTGGGTTTAATTCAAGTGTCAATGTTGCGCCCGTTCCTGAGGAGTTTGCATCAACAAATGTACCCGCAGCCGTCATAATTTCTACGTCAGCCGCCGTCCTTGCCTGTAATGCTGGCGTAAATGCTAAGCTGGTTGTATATTGCGTGTTAAAGGTTGCGGTTACTAATATTTTAGCCCTAGCTATAAATTGGGTATATCCTAACGCTGTACTTATTTGGATTAAACCTACAGTTGGTGTCTTTAATGTTGTAGCAAACAAAACATTGGTTCCGGATCTAGATGTAAACCCAGTCACAGATGCGGTATCATTAATAATCCCATTGGCGTAGTCGTTTGGTGCAAGAGACAGTTCGATATTGTCAATGAACAAGTCCCAGGCTAGGGCATTAGTAGTTGCTATGTGGAATATAAGCCTGATACTAGAACATGTAGTTGGAATTTGAAATGCACCGCTGGTAAATTTACCACCACTTAACGCATTTGGAAATGGGGTTATTGGGCTTCCACCATTAGTTACGTCATACGCGTAGATCATTACATCTGAAGGCGAAGCTGCTAAGTCAAATGGATTTCCGTAAGAAAAGTTTACTGACGCATCGTAAGATAGTTTGAATTGTACAGGTTGGCCTTTTAAATAATTAGGTACTGCAAGGGTTAGGCTTATACCTTCGCCCTGTCTATTAAATGCACCTTTAGTTAACTTGAATGAACCATTGCCGTTTTGAACTTCAGATGCCGTAGTTGTTCTAGTTAATGTTACGTTAGGTGTTCCGCCAGTACCGTCTACAGGAACAGAAGCCGCAGCATCTTGGTATGTTATCCAGTCCCCGATTGTAGAGTTTGCGGTACTGTTATTGCCGGTAATAATTCCAGTTACTCCAGAACCAGCTCCACCCTGTCCACCAATTACACGCCATCTTGCGCTTGTTGAATCATACGTTAAATAAACGCTTGCGTTTGTAGTAAGTTCTATCGGTCCAGAAGTTCCAGTCAATATGCGATTTGCGGCAGTTGATCCGGTTTCGTTATTAATTGTAATGGCTACGGTAGATTTATTTGCTAATATTAATTTTTGCCCACTGTACCCAGAAGTTACTTCATCTACAGAAACAAGGCCGACATTTGTTAATTGAACAACGGAAGAAGTGACTGCACCAAGAACCGCGTTTGCACCAGTAGAAGCAGCGTCTATTGTGACGCTATCGGGATTAAAGTTTTCCCATTCAGTGTTGCCGACGTTTCTTCTTATCTCTTCTCTAGCTGCGGGAGTACCTGCCGATACATCATTCAAGTTGTCAAGAGACAAAGATGCCGCACCAGTTTGACCGTTGACTGAAGTTACTAATTCAGAGTTATCTACTTTACGCCATACGGTTCCATCAAAGATAGCCCAATCGTTTACCCCCCAGTCGGATATTCCGTCTAGGCTTGTTGTTCCAGCTATGCTTACAATGTAAAATTCACCTTGGGTGCCAGCCGAACTGACTAGTGCCGGGCTGTTAGTATTTGCGTTCCATGTGCCAACAAAAACTAATGCGCCACCGACTGACTCGACTGCGGTCTCTAGTGCCTGAAGTGCGGCCTTAATATTCTGGTCATCCGGTATAGTAACTCCGGTAAACGTCCCAAGGGTTGTTGCCCCAGCAACTCCAGTAAGAGTTTCTAAGTTCGCAATGTCCGTGGTGTTAGTCCCGATGTTGGTTGTATTGGTAACGATATCAGTTTCAGCGGATTCTACTCTAGCCTCAACCTCATCAATCGCGGCTTGCGCATCCGTTGCAGTTAATCCACTTACAACATTATCGAACGATATATCGTCAGCATCCGTTAGGACCGTATTGTTTCCGGTGGCACTTGTTCCATCAATGGTTTTATTTTCTAATGTCTGAGTACCGGCTTCATCTAATACATTTACCCAAGCGGTTCCGTTATAGTACCGAACTAAATCAACTGTAGTATTAAAATAAATGTTTCCGGAGGTTGGCGATCCCAGATTGGCGGCTTCGTATGTCGCATCATTAGCGTACTGAAGTAGGCTCGTGGTATCAATGTTACCGATAGTTGGGGTTGTGCTCGACTGCGCCCCGTCAAAGAAATCAATTTGCTTAGCCATTATCTACTCCTGTATTCATAAATTTGATATCCAGCGGGCTCTACTTGGTCGTTAATAGCTTTCCCGTTTACGTCAATCCCACCATATACTATCGAAGATGGGAAGTCCCACTCTCTGCATATGCCAAGATAATTAATTGGATTGTTTGTGTAATTAATCATGCTGAACTCGAATATGTATTCGGTATCCGTTTCACCTTCAGCTCGGTGTAAAATTAAACTATCAAAATCAAATCGAATGTAACCATGTGCATAAGTTTCAGTCTTAGCTGCGTTTATGTCTACATAGTTAATTAATGCGGTATGCAATAGGTTTGCACCTTGGTAGACCCGGCATCTAAAGTCCCCGGTGGTTAAAGTGCCCTGAAGATATACCCACGGCCTGATGTGGACAACAGATACCGATCTTGATACCTTAATCTTCTGAGGGAATATAACGCCAGTAAATAATTGATCGACAATGAGGATACTCAAGTTGCCTCTTTAATTCTAACTGTAGCGTTCCACGTTCTTCCACCACTAGCGGTCCATACTGGAACTCGATTAAAGTATCCATATACAGTAAGCTTAGTGTCCCCACCGATCATAGCTTCGCCGTCTTTATCTACGATCATCCATATTGGCTCATGTCTGCCGTGGCGGATAAACAACGTATCTAGTATTTCCTGTTCCGTCTTAGTACAGTATTCTAGGCTTCCACTCAATGTCTTTTGTAGCGGTCTTTCATTAATAAACTTTTGACCGTATTCGCTTTCGCTGGTGTCTGAGGTATCAGCGTATTCGTAATTGAAGGATGCAATAGATAAACTGTTTTGTTCGATGTTGGTTAACTCGCCGATAAAGATGTTACCTACTTCGACATAGGACCCTTGTCCAGTAAACGTCATCTGAACAAACCGATGGCTTACCTGATTAATGTAGCTGTATCCCATATTTTGGGAAGGGTCCATTGTTAGGTTGTTAATTGGTGAACTTGAAAAATCGGTGGTGACCGAGGTCTTATAACTAACCGCAGTCATACCAAAGGTCTCAGTCTTGTCACCCATTACAGTAACCGCGTCTATATCTCGAACTTGTATTAGGTCTATTTGAACAACAACCGTATTACCAGTTGACCTAAACTTAACACTAGGAGAATCGTTATTAAGATTGACAAGAGGAAACTGAGCATTAGCTACACCCGTGGTAAGAGTTTTTGTTCCAGCCTTAAATAAGTTATCTGATAAAAAGTTAATTCCAGACATTATACACCACCTTCACCTAGAGCTAAACCGTTAGCAACTTGTCTAGATACCGCTCTGCCGATTTCATTTTCATCTATCTGTATTATACTTGTGACCTCGATCATCTGTCCACCAGAAGATCCACCATTTGATTGATTAAATAGTTGAGTTTGTTGTTGTCGGTTTAAAATCATTTCACCAGAATTTACTCTAGCTAAAACTTTATCGCCGCTAAAGCTTCCACCGCCAACGATACCACCGTCTTGAAAACCCTGAATCGCTGAAGCAAGAACCGTTGCAGTACCAATCGCCGCAGCAATGTTTACACCTGCCGTTAGTTTTGCAGCCGCAGCCGCCCTGATTGACTGTGTCGGAGTTGGATCTAATAATGGCGCAACTTGCATAGGAATTAATCCTAACGCTGTACCACGGGCCAATGCTATTTGAGCTAGAGCCGCAGCTTTTTGAATAATGAATTGTTCTTTAGATCCGCTTTTAGCTAACGCAGATGCCAACCCAAACCCGGCACCAACAATATCATTTCTTTGTTTAGCTAATGTTCTTTCAATATCAAGAGACGCGTTGTTTGATTTCTTGAGATCATCTATTTTCCTAGCGTTTTCTTTCTTTTGATTATCAATCTTTGTTTTAGCATGTTCGTCAAAAAGAAATAGCTCTGCGGTAAGAAACGCCTTTTGGTCTTCTAGTTCTTTTGCAAGTTTTTCTGCTTTTAGTTGTAACTCTACCTCTTCTCTAGCGGCGTCTAACTCATCGCTGGCTAAAAACGCGGCTCGCTGTTGTTCTAATTTTAATTCATTTTCTTGTTCACCAAAGTTTTTAAGGGTTTCAAGCCTTTTTTGTTGGTCGGTCTTTAGGTCTTCTGCACGTTGTTCTGCAAGTCGGCGTTCGGAAGTGTCCCCAGTTTGCCCTGCGCCCCCCGGACTGCCTAATCGTTGTTCGGCACGTTGCCCATCGACTCCGCCGGAAGATTGTATTAGCCGTTCTAGACGTAGCTCTTCTTCTTTCTTTTTAATAACATCTTTAAGTATTTTATCTTTTGCTTCTAATCGCTCAAGTTCGGAATCTAATCCAGGGATCGAAATTCCTAATAATGTTGTTGTTGCACTTGCTAGTCGCAATACACTAAGCGTAACCGTATCCCAGTTTCTAATTAGAACAACCACTATAGCAGTTAATGCGGCAATAGCAGCAATCGCGATAGTCACTGGTAAATTTATAGCTGCCCACATAGTAACTGCGACGGCTCGAACCCCAACCATAGCTGCCTGCATCAAGGTAAGTCCGCTTAACATAAGTAGAACATTAGCATTAAACGCAATAAACGCAACAGTCGATATGGCTGCAAAGGTAATAATAATATCTAAATTTTCGGTTATTACATCAATTAGTTTTGTTAATCCTGATATAGAGGCGTTGATCGCCGGTACAACTCCACCAACTATAGCATTTGTAAGTACGATCCAACTGTTTGATAGCGTGGTTAAATTACTATCCAGGGTAGCAAATGCTGCCTCAGATTCTTCGATTAATGATGTGTTTTCTTTGTAAGCTTTAGATGATAAATTTAATGCTTCTGTTAATAAATCAGTTCTGTCAATCAAAGGGCCTAATGTTTTAGTAACCCGTAGATCGTTAAATCCTAATTCGGCTAGAGACGTTGATAAGTTTTTACCACCATCCGCGCTCTTCTTAAGACCCTCTACTAATTTAAGAAAGAATTGATCGGGTTTAGTTTCAAATAAGGTTGTGAACTCTTCATTGTTAAGTCCTAATACTGAAGTAAACTTTTCTAATGAGCTGCCGCCTTTGCCGATGGCAATCTCAACTAAAGAAAATACCTTTTGAATTGTTGAACCACCGACCTGCGCCTCGGTTCCTAATGCGGACATAGCTGTAGATAGACCTAGCACTTGTTCTGCGGTTATTCCAAACCGGGCTCCGCCCTTAGCAACTTCGTTAGAAACTGTTAATATTTGGCTTTCAGTTGCAGCAAAGTTGTTACCAAGAGAAACTATAGACGACCCAAGCCTGTCTATATTTTGTACAGACTCTCCAGTTACGTTTATGATCCTGGCAAAAGCAATCGCGCCTTGTTCACCTATAATATCAGTTGCAGAAGCAAGCCGGGCCATTGTCTCTGTAAATTTTAATATGTTGTCTGTACCCTTAACGCCCAATTGCGCTGCGGTTTGCGCCATGCCAGCTAGCTCAGTAGATGCAACCGGGATTCGTTTAGATAGGGCCTCTAAGTCTTGACCAAGTTTAACTAGCGCGTCTCCAGATAATCCGGTAGTCTTACCGACACCAACTAGTGCAGTTTCAAACGCTCGTAAGTTAGTTACGGAATTACTTATGCCGTTAATCAGGCCGCTGAAGGCTCTAAATACAATAGTGGCCCCAAGGTTTCCAATAAAGGAATTGAACGCACCTTGTGTATTTTTAACGATTAACTGTAGGCCATCTAGCTTCTGACCTGCACGTTTTGCCCCAGCACCAAACTCATTCAACCCTTGGGTTGCTGCGCTAGATACCAGGCGTATGTTAATATTAATGTCACTCATTATTTTTTGTTCCTGTTTTGTTTAGATTCTCGTATTGCTTCTGCATGAGCCTTTTGTTCGGCCTCGAATTTAAGTTCGTCCATGATGCTGAAATATTCGATGACTTTATTCGGTTGTTCGCTATAACCACCAGAAAACGGTAGAGCATTATGCTTATCCCACGCCTGGAATATGGTATAAATAAACCCCGAATTGGGGTGCTTATACGACTTAATATCATTTTCAAATCTAATATTAAGCCCGATAATTGATCTACTGCCCATAGCCTTTCGCATTTCAGCTAACTGTTGATCAGTAAAGCCGCGCTTTAATAGCCTTGGGTCTATTCCATTATTTTTAGAAAAGGATAAATACTCGCCCACGAGCAGGGCACGTTCGTATTCTGTTACGCTAGATATGCGTAAGATTTTGGCAATAATAAACTCCCACAATTTATTAACCGGGATGTGAGAGTCTTCTACTTTTTTTCTGTGACTTCTCCGGATTCTACATAAGATACTCCGTCAAGAGGTTGACCTGTTTCGGGATGTAGAAATTGATCAGGTATTCCATTTAAAAGAGAAACGCATACCAGATTGATTTTAGTTCCAACCGGAGAGTTTAATAACATATCCACGGTTTTATCGTCTAGTTGGTTGTTTTTCGTTTTAAGTTTAAAGTCTTTACCATCTCGGGACTTTAGTCCTTTGATATCTTTAATGGCGTATCTCATTGCTAAGATCGCACCCTCAAGAGCTTCTCTATTCAAGAAAAGGTTTTGAATTTCATTCTTTTGTTTGTAAGTCAGGGGGCTAACGCTAACCGTCAACCCCTCAACATTTACTTCTATTATATCGTCCGTACTATAAACGGTAAAATTTTGCATAACTTTTCTCCCTATTTTTAAGTTAGCTTGCAGTAATATAAAGCTCTTCTTCGGTACCAGCCGCTCCGCGACCGGCAGTAAAGCCTAGCTCTTCCTGCAATAATCCATCTTGATCCGCTTCTGTAGCTTCTGTGATAATACAGTTGGGTAGATAAAACGCTACCACTTGACCATATTGACCAGCAACTCCAGACGGAACATACGCAGAACCAAACAAACTAAATTCAACATTGTTTCTGAATCTGTTTGATTGCGCAATGCTATCGTCCTGCTTATACGGATTAAAACTTCCGGTTACAGTTCTTTCTGTAGGCCGACTTGAAATCCTGCCATTAGAAGAACAAGTTGAAGTAACAAACCCTAAAGTATTCTCTAATGAGAATGATAGTTCGTTAACCGCGACCTGTACGCCATCTTGGAATACGCAAGCGTTTAGAATGATAGGTGGCTGTGCAGTATCAAAGCTTGGGGTAAATGGGTTAGCAGTTAAGCTATGGTCCCAATCGAGACCTTCCATACCAAAGTTGAAACTAGCAAGCTGCCCGGTGGTAAAATTCTCTAGTGATAGACTAGTAACTTTAACTCCAGTACCGCGTTCTAATCTTGCATTCTCAATATACTTAGATATTGATAGGCTTGGGTGACCACTATCCGCAGTTACATAAGTAGTAATTGCCGCGATTATCGTACTGTTTGTAAATGCAATCGCAGCGGGCACAAGTATATCAATGTATACGTCGGCAGCTATATCACTTTTTGCAACAACCGGAGATGTATGATATGCTCCAGTGGTCTTGATAGTAACGATATCACCGATATTATATTTTGCAGCGGCGGCATTAGGTAGATACGCACGAGTAGTGGTATGTGTTCCACTGCTATCAGTTGCATCTATAGTAGTAGCCGTCACTTGACGCCTAAGACCCATAGCCGATCTCATTAACTTATCATATTCTGGTGCAGTACCTTCGATACTATGTGCTCGCATTTCTACGGGCATAGAGCCTGATACGCTCCTTGTTCCAGTAAGTGGCGTTGATTTACCGATAGATCCGTTAAGAATGTTACGTTCCAATGTTTCTTTAGCTGGTGTCAGTTCAAACCCATCCGATAGGGTCTGTACATAACTGCCCGCACTACTTGGTGCAACGTATATTCCTTCTGTTACTTCGATCTCAACCGCTACTACTGTATTATTTTTAACAGCAATTGCCATATTGAACTCCTTTTTAAATTAAACTAAATCTGTATGTTATATCCATAGTAGCCCTCTGAACTGCTACCTTTTCCTCAACCAAAAATTCCGGCTCTGATACCACAAGATTGGTTATATTAAGAACCGTTCCAGGAAGTCCGCCTCGCGTATTTACTAATCGCTTGTAGATATCCAGCACGTTTTCTCTATTGTCATAAGCCCTTTCGATTTTCTCTGCATCGTCTAGGCTTGATTCATAATATCCCTTAGTCAGTACAACTTCAAAGGTTTGTGTTATATGTACGTTTTTCGTTACTCCTGGAACTTCAGCACCGAACAGGGCTCTTACTCCATAACGATTGTTATTTGATCTAAAGTTATTCTTTTCTACATTTTCTAAATAAGGTAATGCTGAATATGTGGCACCAAGCTCTGCAACTATTTCGGCAGTTATACTGTCCCTAATGTCGCGCATCATGTCGATCATCGCAGCCACCGATTGTTCTTAAATTTAACTAGCTCCTCGGAGGCATCTTTAACGCCATCATTATTAGAATCTAGTGAAAGTCTTGCCAGCTTAAAAGCCTCTTCAAACTTGTCCTGATACTCTCTATATTTGGCCCACCAAGTATCTTCCTGGGAATCAGACAAGATAAAGAATATCTTAGAAAGAGTGAGCATCACTGCGGCCTGTTTAATTTCAAATAAGTCGAATAGATCCCATTGGGTCATGTTTACATACTTACCAGAGTTGTCGAACTTAATGTATTGTAAGTTCCTAAGCTTCTGAATAATTGTATTTCGAGCGGCTACATGATGAACCATATGGTCAGTCTCACCCTGTGGTAAAAGAGACGCATTGTCAATCTCGAAGAACTCTTGTTTAAGAGCGTTATCATCGGCAAATACTAAGTTAATTCCCCTGACAGTAGATGCCGTTTGGTCTACATTGGGTTTAATTCTAATGTAAAATGCAGCTATCGAATTGATAGTGCTTATAGCCATATTAGCTCTGTCCCAGTACATAAAGCCGCTTCTGGTAAGACCTAGAGTCTCGTCTGTGACTGACCTTGCGACCCAGGCAGTGCCGTTCCAATACTCCATAACGATAGAATTGGCGTTGGTATTGGCGGTTACAAGCTTAATATATGTAGAACTAAATGGCTTACTAAAGCCCAGGTATAAATAGTCTTCTGCGGCGATTAGCTCTACGCTAAAGTTATCGCGTATGTAGTCCGCAGCGGCGTTTGAATGGTCTACAAAAACACCATTATCATCATGCAATACGGTTAATTTAGAAATTGGATCTATCATAATACCCCAGTTAAAAATTTAGCAATTTCTGGAGCTGCGCTTTGAGCCCCCGCCCCTACTAATGCAGCTATTGCAATCCATAGTTTATTGATATGGCTCTTATTTAGTTGCATTTCGATTTCGTGATTATCGGATCGTTTAATATGGTGTCGTAAATCGGTTTCAATCTTAGCCAGGCTAACTCTCTGGTCCGCTTGATTTTCTAAAATGCGATCTATTTTGTTTTCCATATTCATAATAAATCCTAACCTTCAGAACTAATTGTTTTTAGTGCAAGTTGTAACGTCTGATGCTCCTGTAGAGTTAGCTTCATTTGTGCCACGGCTTGTGCAAGAATTTGTAACGCTTGTTCTTTTGTCATATTGGCCCCTGTATGGTCGAAACTATTTTAATGGCTTCTTTTATTTTTTGTTTTTCTTGTACCGTCATATCTTTTGGATTCTTTTTTAGCAGCTCTAATGCCTGTTCTTTTGTCATATTACACCCAAACTGTGCCGTCGTAGTACGCTGGCGCTTGCAATGTTAAATCGTAAACGTACATACCTTCGATAGCCGTTAATGCGTTCTTCTCTGTGGTCGTCATCCGTGGTAAAACAAAGGCTTTAGTGGTCGATTTGATTTCCAGTGCCACGCTTGCGTTTGTTACTATGTCGTCACTGCCAGCGGCCCCACCAATTAACAGATTTCCCTGAAAGTAGTTATTCACACCAGGTGACTCGTAAAAGCCCCAGGTGTCTGTTCCAGGATTGCCGAAGGGTAAATCCATAGTGTATCCGCGAAGTTTATTAATTGCCGTCACGCCGTTCGGGATCGCAATAGCTCTGCATAGATCCATAATATCTATTGTCCCACCCGTTGAGGTCGCATCTAGACTTAGGACAAACGCTCCGGCGGCGGCGCGATCAATCGTTGAGCCGGAACTCATATTCGTAACCATCGGAGCGGCAAAGGAAACTAATCCGGTTAGTCCGCTCGTAACGGCGGCATTCGCTCCAATGTAAAAAAGCATTGCGG
>Ga0163151_10001380_pt1 | contig 40884 bp, 55 predicted proteins | sample OliLakLV19MP5IB2_FD_145596 | JGI IMG/M metagenome (GOLD analysis project Ga0163151, IMG submission 145596) | Freshwater microbial mat bacterial communities from Lake Vanda, McMurdo Dry Valleys, Antarctica - Oligotrophic Lake LV.19.MP5.IB-2 | ecosystem: Environmental > Aquatic > Freshwater >...
CTATAGCCCTGTTCCTATTATCTCCAAACTCTCCGTCACCCCAGACGCTACTTTCACAGGTACAGGAGACCCCCACCCCTGGCCATCAGGAAATCAAGTAACCTATACAGTCCAAGCAGGAAATATTCTTACAGCCTCCACTACTTACTACTGGAGAGTAGCGGGCATAGACCCACTAGGTGGCAATGCGTATGGAGCATGGTCAACAACGAGGAGCTTTACAACAGCTGTTGCAGCAAGCGGACTCTTTAAAGGTGGTCATTCACTCATGGGAATAGGAATATAAACCTGCTATACTAAACAAATGGACGAGGCAAGACAAAAAGCAGTAGAAGCATACCTAAAAGAAATAGGAGAAGTAAACAAACGACACCTCAAGCGACTAGTCCCCTTTATTGAAACTGCAAGGAACGGAGCAATGAATCCCCGATTCACAGTAGAGGACATGATACCAGAACCAAAGAAAGAATCAGAACAAACACCAAGTCCAGAACAAGAAATAGGAGGAAATCAAGAAACGCAACCTCAACCAGAAGTACCTGCCGAAGTTACCTCTTGACATTACATCAAGAAGTTCAGTAAGCTAAATACAGAGGTCAAAGACAGAACCCAAAAAATGGATAACACACTAGATATTATTACCGTTTTCAACCCCGACAACGAAGCCTTCGAAATAAGATACGACAACAAATCCTACGGATTTATAGAACCCGGCAAAGCTCGCAGAATGCCTCGCTTCTTGGCAAGACTCACAGTAAAACATTTAACAGATCAAGTCCTAAACAAACTTAATCTCGCAACCAACAACGTAGAAGCCCGAAATAACTGGTTGACCAAAATCGTCATTGACGAAGAAGTATACGCAATGCCAGAAGCAGCAACCCCAGATGCCAAACTCCGCAACGACCTCTCGGAACTTAACAGAAAATCAGACCTAGACAGAATCCTAGAAAAGAGAAAGGCAGAAGACGCACCAACAACAAATCCAAACTTTACAGTACCACAGGTGACAGCAGCACCCGACATGACACCATCCCCATTACAACCAGTGAATGAAGCACCAATAACAGTCCCAGTTGCAGCTGGAGAAACGCCACACCCAACTATTGAAGTAAATGTAGCACCAGCCTCGGTAACACCAAGTGAGCAACTAGCACCAGCACAAGACGTCGCACCTATCCCATCAATCATGCAAAGTACCGTCGCATCAGATCTAGGCATCTCCGCTCCGGCAGGAAACTCGATGGTACTCCCAGAAATTGACGAAGAAGTACTCGATCAAGCACCACAAGCAGCACCAAGTGAAGTACCAGCCGGAGTAGACCCAGCACTCGCACAAGCAGTAGTCCCAACGACCAACGGCGTCGTCGCAGAACCGACACGAGAAGATCTCTACGCTTACGCAACAAACACTCTCGGCATGGCACTCGATGACGCAAAAACCAAAGAAGCACTCGACGGTCAAGATATCCCAGCACTTAAAGAAACACTCGGATATGCAGCATAACTATGGACTTAGATCAACTAAAACTCAAAACAGCAGACGAACTTAATGACGACGAAAAAGACTATCTCCGAACCAACGTCGACAAGTTAGACGATGAGGACAAGGATGCCTATGCATCGTTTCTAAACCCTGCAACCCCAGATCCAGTAACCCCCGGTTCTGTCACTCCAGACCCTGTCGTGCCAGATCCAGAAAGTCCTCCTACATTTTCATTTAACAATGAGGACGAAGCCAAGCAGTTTGTACAGAAAGCATTCGCCGAGGAACAAGATAGACAAAAACAAGCAGCTATAGACGCAGCGAAAACCCCGGAGGAAAAAGTATGGCTTGATGACAACTGGAAACCAAAAACATGGAGAGAAGGAATCCAGATAGCAGTACAAGAAGCACTCGCAACCGCTGATAAAAAAAGAGCCGACGAAACCACAGCACAAGAAACAAACAGAAAAGCCTTCGAGAACGAATGGGACGGACTTATAAAGGCAAACAGCCTCCCAGCACGAGACACCGACGAGGGGAAAAAAGTCCTCAAGTCCGTTTATGATATAGGAGTAAAATACGGACAGCCAAGTTTCACCAAAGCATACGAGCTTTATAAAATATTACCAAGTGATCAAGGTGGAGCATTAGACGTAAAAGCAGTAAAAGCAGAGAGAGGAAGAAGCCAACGAGAGGCAGCCGGACAAATAGGCGGAAATACTCCCGGCGGAGCACAAGGCGGAAAAGGAGCACCTCAAAACTATCAACAGTTGCACAACCAGACAATGAGTTTTTTAATTAGAAATGCACTGAAATGAACGATGATAACAAAATGCTCCCATTTGAAATAAGACGTAAGACGGCTCAAGAAATGTGTAAAGAAATCCTTGATGAGTACGACTGCGACATATGCCCCATTCTAGTAAGATCACCACAAACTATAGGAGCACAACTAACGTGGGTAGACAAGCAGAATGCACAGCAAATGGCAGACTTAGGACTTATCCCCCTACCCCAGTCCCATGAGGCTAAAGCAGATGATGAAAAACTAAACAATTAGTGCTAAACTTGAAGCAGAGGTCAATAAGAACCCACAAAGCAAGAGCGATGTGGGATTTTTTGTATTATGTGGAGTTTTCAAGATCAATACACACACTTCCAAAACGTAGCGAAGGATACCTCCGCTGCGACTCTTGTCATTGGAAAACAAAACATAAACATGGGACAAAAGGTTCTGGAAACGGAACTCGGATACCCTCCACAGGAAGCGACCCGATCAATCACCACAACAACCTCAGACAGCTACCCCTTACCCGAAAACTTTATAAGGCTAATAAACCTCTACGTCACATCAGGAACAACCCGATACAACGCAGAGCCGATATACGACGAGCAAACATGGCAAGCTTTCAAAAGACGAACAGGGACTACCTCAGACTACCTTAATCATGTCTTTATCCGCCAAAACACCTTCGAGGTTTATCCGACACCATCAACAGCAGGTCTTACCATGACGATGTTATACGAAGCACTTTCAAAAGACTCATCAGCAGCCGACTATACGACAGGGACAATAACAACCCTTGCAGCAGCCGGAACAGCCGTAACAGGTTCAGGAACGACCTTCACCGCAGCGATGGTAGGACGATACTTCAAGATAAACGCTGACGGTCAATGGTACAGAATAGCCTCCCGAACAAGTGACACGGTAATTGGTCTGCAAGCACCATATCAAGGAACGGCAATAGCAGCCGGGACATCAGTATTCACGATTGGAGAAATCCCACGAACCCCTCCGGCAACTCACCACATCCCGGTAACGTATGCACTCTGGCATCATTTCGAAGGATTAAGACGTGACCCAGTCATGGGAAAATACTATAAAAATCAGTGGGAAGAACAGAAAGCATGGGCAAAAAGTGTCTACGAGAACAGAAACTCGTCACAGGTTATACCAAACCAAAGGCATCTCAGGCAACGTGCTCTCCTGAACCCGAACTGGTTTCCTGAGAATATAAGCTAATGAGCAATGCAACACTACCCAACAAGATCGACAACTACAGACGCTTCGACGGAGGTATAGCTCCATATGACAAAGAGGCGGAAGGCGATCAATACGCCTTCGGACGCTCAATAGATTACAGAAGCCACCCCAAAGAACTAAAAATCCTACCCAAAACCGTAAAAGAATCAGGATCAGTATACGAAAACCTACCAGTAGACGGAGATAGAGTAAACGATACCGTATATTTATACGATAAGGCAGGGAATATTTATACAAGAAGCCTCGCAGGAAGTCACGCAAAGACAAGAGCTGTCGCCAACTCCCACGGTAACGGAATGAAATACTTCTCAGAGGACGACTTTCTCTATTACACAAGCGACAAGTTGATAGGAAGGTACGGACAAATAAACGGAACGCCCTCCTACGTCGACGACTTTCTAGGCTCAGAAGGAGGTGTCCCATTAAACACCCACGCCCTAGACTTGGAAGCCTCCTCCAGTCAATACGCCTCAAGAGCCGACACCGCATCACTATCAATAACAGGTGACCTATCACTAGAAGCATACATAAAACCAGAATCCCTCCCGGCAGTTGGAAGCTCAATGGTACTCGCCTCAAAATGGGACATAAACACAAATCTTAGAAGTTATAAGTTTGAGATTTACGCAGTCAGTGGATATTTTGGAGATGGCTCAGATGGAACACTAACCATATCATCAGATACAACAGAAGCACCTATCGACGCTCCCTGCACAGGAACAGGAGCAGCCTATACTTTATCAGCAACAAACGTCTCGTTTGCAACAGGACAGGTAATCTACATTCATCAAAGTCAGGGAACAGGAGCAGGAACAAACCAGAGAAATAAAGTAGTTTCCTACAGTACAGGAACTATAACTCTTGAGACAGAATTAAATGCCACATACACAACAGGAGCGCAAGTTCGGGTACTAAAGCAACACACAACAGTAACTGTAAATAGTGGCATTACCTACACTGCAAAACACTGGGATAGAGCATCAGGCGTAGGTGGAATACTAGCCTTCTTAGCCAGCACCTCGGTTACCGTTTCGGGAACTCTTAACGTAAATGGGACAACAGCAACAGGTAATACAGGGGCAGTAACTGTCGGATTTATCGGAGGCTCAGTAGCCGGGGCTGGGGACACAGGAGAAGGAACAACTGGCGCAAGCGTCGTTAATCAAAATACAGCAAATGGAAATGGAGGCGGAGGCGGAACAAGTTCATCAGGAGCTGGAGGCGGAGGCGGAAATGGAACAGCAGGAAATAACGGATCAGGCTCAACAGGTGGAATAGGTGGAAACGCAACAAGCACAACCGACCTAACAACTATGACATTTGGAGGTGGAGGCGGAGCAGCATGGGAAAACAGTGCAACATCAGGTGGAGGTGGAGCCGGAGCAGGAATAATATTTGTAACTGGAACAGCCATAACAGTTACAGGAGCTATAACAGCAAATGGTGGAGGTGGAAGGGCAGGCCAAGTAGCAGGAGATCCCGGTGGCGGAGCTGGAGCTGGAGGTTCTATTCGTCTGACAGCAAAAACCGCCACTCTAGAAATAAACCTTATAACAGCAAATGGGGGAACAGGTGGAGCTGGAAACGGAGCAGGTGGAACAGGTGGTAACGGCGGAAGTGGACGTGTTCACCTAGACTACTACACCTCCTACACAGGAACAACTACACCAACTATTAATGCAGTACAAGACAACAATCTCGTAACAACCACGACTTACCAACTAAGACTAGGCGTATCCAGCACCGGAACAAATGAGGAGTTTTTATCGAAAAACTCGACGATTACCACAGGAGTGCAATATCACGTTGCTATATCATGGGACGCCTCAACTTCAACAGCAACTTTCTGTCAGAACGGTGTAAGTTTAGGAACATCAACAGGCACACTAACATCAATAAGCAACAACGCCTCAGTATTTGGAATAGGAGCAGACTTCAACTCAACCGCCCGGAACTTCTACGATGGACTAATAGATGAAGTAAGAGTGTGGAACACAGAAAGAACAGTAGCTCAATTTTTAGCAAACAAAGACCTGGAGATCGCAACAAACAGTGCAGGATTAGCAGCCTACTATCAGCTAGATAATAACTACGACGACTCAACATCAAATGCAAACAACCTAACAGCAAGCGGAAGTCCTAGCTTTACGACCTCCGTTCCCTTTTCCTCACCAACAACAAGACTGGACATAGATCAAAGTCTATCAACAAGTGGCAGCACATACGCTCTGCCAACGGTAATATCAGAGACAGCAGCAAACAGACAAACCTTCGTACCAGCCAAAGACCCACAAAAATCCATACAAGTTTTAATTGCAGCTAAAGGAACAGGAAACTGGACGATTACCGTTCACGATGCAGTCAACCGTGTCCTAGCAACATTAACCGTAACAAATGCCAATGTTTCAACGGGAGATTATGAGTTTACCTTCACAACACCGTGGCGACCAGTCCGGGGAGCAGGCTACCATTTCCATTTGACCTCAACTGTGGCAGACGGAACAGTAACAACAACATCTCTAAACGACCTAGAGACTGTCGACTTTACCAGTTACTATCAGTTTTTAGTAACCGACGAACAGTTCCATCCAATAGAGCAAATGATAAACCTTATAGCCATAGGAAATGAACACTACGTCGCAACGTATGACGCAACCGAATACAATCCGCACCGAATCGTTCTGCCGTCCGGCTGGAAAGTTCGCTGCATGACCAAGTGGAGGGAATACTTAGTAATAGGATGCTGGAAAGGCGACTCAGTAGACGACTACGGTGAGGGGATGCTTTTCTTCTGGGACGGATACAGCACCACCTACAACTTCCATGTATCAGTACCAGAAGGATCAGTCAACGCACTATTTGCAGCACGAGGAATCCTCTACGTTTGGGCAGGATATCAAGGGGATATGGTAGGCTACGTCGGCGGAGAAAGTGCGGAGAAAATAAGGCAATTACCAAAAGTGGCTATCGGAAAGTCGGTAGAAACTCTACCCAAAGCAGTCAATATGTGGCAAGGACTCCTAAGATGGGGAGTTGCAGGAGAAAGCGACTCAACCGAGGTAGAGCGTGGTATTTATACCTACGGTCAAAAAGACAAGGAACAGCCAAACTCTTTTTCATACGACTACCCCATTTCAACAGGATCACGAACAGCAACCAACATCCAGATCGGCTTCATTTTTCCAGTTAACAGAAAACTGTTGGTAGGTTGGAGGGACAACGTATCCTACGGAGTGGACGTAATAGATCCAGCTGGAACACCGTATGCAACCGGGACTATTGAACGAGATATAAAAGATTACGGCGGAGTATACAAAGAAAAAGACGCACTAACAGTAAGAGCCGACTTCAAACCCTTAGTATCAGGTGACTCAATAAAGCTCAAATATAAGCTGGATCGTGCCTCAGCATGGACGGAAGGCGAAGCAGTAACAACTGCAGCAGAAACTGTAGCACGTTTGCCAATAATTGCTGGAAATCATCGGGAAATACAAATAGCAGCAGATATGGGAGCAGCTGTAGTATTGTTAGAATTAACACTTGAAGAAAACATGAAGGCAACGGAGCAAGTCGTATGACACAACAAGAACTAGAAAAAAAGATGCAGGAGTTATCAGAAGAAGTCGGACAACTGAAAAGGAGAGCCTTTCAGGAACAAATAACACCTGATATTATTAAAATGCGTCATATTGGAGAGGGAGTAAGATATATCAGGGATGGAAAAACAGCCGACAAAGCAACGAGTGGCGAAGAACCGGCACAAGGAGCAGCGATATTTTTCGATTACAATACAAATACTCTCTACATCTGGAACAGACTAACAAAAGCATGGAAAAGCGAAGTACTAACGTGATAATATAATTATATGGCAATGCAATACGGAGGCTGGTACGATAATCCAGCAGCAGGAAAAAACCAGCGATGGTTTAATGGGACGTGGACTGACGGAGCAGAACCCGGATCTGGTGGCGGAAATAATAACAATGGAGGCGGAGGCGGAGCGTCGATGCCATCTGTTCCATCATTTGACCCAAAGCCATATGATGACCTGTTAAAGTCCCTACCCAGTGCCAAAGACTTCGCAGCAGGACTTGATTCACGAGAAAACGACGTATTCGGAAACTACTTCAAAACCGCTAGAGAACAACCAAAACCCCTAGAACTTTTTGATATGATGAGCGAGTCGGCAGGAGTGCCACAGCTCAGAAAAAGTCAATCTTCCCTACAAGGAACAATCTATGATATAGAAGACTCTCTCCGTAGACTCGAACCAGACATCAACGCACGAACCCAAAACTCAGTCGTAACTGAATCACAACGTCGGGGAATGCTAACATCGGCTCAGAAGCCAATCATGGAAAACTACGGCTGGTTAAATCAATCACTCGGCAGAATATCAGGAGCATTAGCAGAAACCCAGAAAGACGTAACGCAAAGAGTCGGCTATGCACTCGAAGGATTCAGGATGGAGCTTGAACCTTATAAGGAACAACTGTCACTCGTAGTAACACAAAACGCACGAGCAATGACAGGATTCAGCACAGACAGGCAAACTACCCTTGATGTTCTCCTTGCAAAGATTGGACGACAAGAAAAAGTAACAGACCAAGAGTTTACGGCTGCCAGAGAGTTAGCAATCAAGGAAGCCGACTACCTACAGGCAATAAAGTTACAACAAAACATATTCAATCAGCCTAATAATCAGATAGAAGATGTCGGTGGAAACAAAGTGATTATTGATATGAAGACCGGGAGGACAATTTTGAATCTCGGAGGAAAAACGGCAACCACAGGTGGCAATGGCAAAGACTACTACAACCAAGAACCACAATACTCAGCACCTGCCGGAACAATAATGAACGGCTACTACTCAACAGGTGTAGGCTGGGTAAAAGTCGTACAATAATATGCAAGTTTACTCTTTATCGAAAAAAAAACTAATTGAGGTACCTGACGATCCAACAATGCAGGACGGCTCGGCGACGACTCAAACACCACAGGTATCACAAGTCCAGCCAGCGTCACCAACCCTAGCAGGCGGAGAAGCAGCCACGCAAGTAGACGCTCTAACGCTACCAAAAACCCGTACAGGTTACACAATGGAACAACATCAGGCAGCTCTCTCGGCAGCACAAGCAAATGGAGATAAGACTGCTGAGGCAGACATTAAGTATGATCTTGAAAATGAATACGCCTATCAGAAAGACACAGGCAGAATAGACAAAGCAGATAAGGCAGATAAGGCAACTAGACTGAAAGGTGGCATGTTAAGTATTGCAAAACAGCTTCAAAATGCCATCGCAAACAAAGACAAATATGGGGAGAAAGAGTATAAGAGTTTATTAAACTCACTGTCCTCAAGTCTTGTTCTGAAAAAGAAAGAGGCTGAAAACTTAGGAGCAGCCTTCTCAGCAACTGAACTCGCAATACTCTCAGGACAAGTCCCTGTGACACAATCTATCGGCGGATCATTCCGACAGAGAGCCGGAGCATTCTTCACAGGTAGAGAGCCAGTCCAACGTGGAGAAGTCGTCGAAACAGATGATGAGCTAAACCGAAAAATGACCGTGTTAATTGCAGGCATGGAAGGAAAAGAGGTAACTCCCGAAATGCTGCAAGCCGGACAAAGCGAGGAAAAAGGTATCGCAAGCGCCGTGGGTGGCATCGTCAAAGAGAGTATTATCGATCCTATTTATAATTATGGAACTGATGTTGGTACCAGTATCCGTCAAATGCAGTCTGAGGGAAACTTTGAACAATTAGATAAACTGGCGAAAGAGTGGGAAGACAAAGCATATGCGACTCAAAACATGGAAGATCGAAAGGTGTTTTTGCAGAACGCGAACCAAATCAGGTCTTCAATTAGTGCTGAGGCAGGAGATATTGCCGGTAACTTCTCAGACGATGTTTATAAAAATCCCTATCTTCGAGGACTCGAAACTGCTGGCGCTATTGCTACCGTTGCTGAGCTTCCGGCACTTGCCGCCAATGGTGTACGCATGGCTGTAACGACAGCAAAAAACCCCGTTGCAGCAACAAGAGCTTTTGGCTCAGGAGTAAAACAGGTAGTCAGACACCCGGTACAAACCGCAAAAACAATTATCAAAGATGAGCGTGCCGCCACTGGTCAAGAGCTCGATTTCAATGCCTCAACCGGTTATGGCACCCGATTACCAGATGCTAACCCACAAGTTCCCGGAATGGCTGTTGAAGAGGCTATTGATGCCGGAACGCCACCACCACAAGGAACAGCAAGCAATAAAGTCATGGGTGCCAGAGAAGAACTGGCCAGACGTTTTGCAACTGATCTCGCCGTAACTAATCCGAATAGTGTTACTGACTCGGAAAATACCATGATGGAAGCGTTCAAAATGACGACTTCTGATAATCCACGCGCTATGGCCAGAGAGCTAGAGGCGGATATTCCAAAATCGGGTGAAGTAATCAAAACACATATCACAAATCTTGATGCACAAATAGGACTACAACCATTGACTGCAAATGACGGTACCGGTGTTCTCGATCAAATTATGGCAAAGGTAGAAAAAACCACACCGGCCAGAGCAAATAAACAGATGCTTGAAGATTTTCGTACTGAGCTTAAAGGACTATTAAATGCCGGTGATCTTGGCATGGAAGGCGTACAACAAGGTATTTATAGTGGTACTAATTTTGCGAAGATGGACGAAACCCGAAAATACCTGACAAGTAATAAACGTTCATGGTTTGCCGGGGGGCAACCTGTTGGTAGTCCGACAAATGACCAAAATGCGCTTGATTGGGCAGCTGCCAATGCAATTAAAGACGTTATGGGTGAGGGTGATTCAGCGGGTATTTTCAAACAGATGTTACATCGCCAACACATTTCATTTGAAACCGCACCAGTTCTTTCACAATCAACTCTCAAGGGATCGAAGGTTCAAAGTATTAGTGGTGGTATCCGTAAGGGATATGAGGTTGTTAGAAATAACATTGGCCTCAGAACAGTTGAACGTGGTACCGACAGAATACCTCAAATCGATCCGCTTTCAATGGAAGATGGTACACCACCTGTTTCCGGTGGTTCAGCCTCAATGGTGCAGAACACAGCACCACCACGGACTAAAAATCAGCCAGACTCACCCGGAACGCCGATAGAACGGCAACGGCTGTTGCGAGATCGCCGGATGAAAGTAAACAATCCACAGGCTTTCAAAAGCCCAACAAGTGCTCCTTCGGCAACCCTAAAACCAGTTGACTCCGCAGCAAAGCAAGGCGATAATGTCGGCATGTCAATAGATGAGGCAATACAACCGAAAGCAGTCGTCCCAAAACACATGATGGAGCAACTAGAAGATTCTATCAAGAAAGGCGACACGGAAATGATAGTAGCCTACATGAACAGATATCCAGACGATCCGAGGATAGGAGAACTCGTTGTAAAGAACTTAAAAAAAAAACGGTAGGTGACGGAATTTCGATAGACGATGCACTGAATAAGCCCCAAGCTACAGGAGGAGTACCAAGTAAGTTAGCAAAAGAAGAAAGGAAGATTGATCCTTATTCTCCAGCCCGTGCAGGTGTGCCCACTGTTTGGCATGAGACAGACCCGAAAAGGGCGTCAGATATTATCTTTGCTGGAATGGATAAATTAGGGCTAAATGTTAGCTCAAGTTCTGAATTAGCTTTAGGACAAGGAGGTAAGGGTGTTAGAATAGAAATTGATTCTTCAAGATTAGCTGCACAAAAAATAAGCAAACCTGGAGCTGATTTTATTCAACAAACAACAGGTAAATATCCTGAATATAGACTAATAGGAAGTCCTACTAATTTAGTTGATGATGTAAAAAGTGTAACTTTTGATCAAACCCTTACTCCGAAAAGAGAAAGAGAATTTTTTGGATTGAGACAAAATTGGAAAGATACAAAAGAAATATTACCTGATGGAAAAGTTAAATATACTAATCCTAACTTCTACACCCAAGCTACAGGAGTAAAAGAAGCCATCGCTAACAAAGCACAGCCTGCTGGATTAGGGAACACGCCACTCGCTAAGGAAGCCCAGAAGTATGGGAGTGCAGAGGAGTTTATTAAGGGGCAGGGGGAGGTTGTATATAGGGGCGGTAAAGCAGAAGTCGCAAACGCTGGATTGTCCGACACGAGAAAAGCACGACCAGGTTTAAATGAGGTGGGTAGTTTAAATCCTCAAGAAGTTACACGTGGCGTAAGCAATCAGTTTGGCAATCTTGATGAGAATAGGCTAACTAACTTGATAGGGAAAACGCATAGTGCAGATGATTTGTTGTCTTCTAATAGAGGTCGGGTTAAAAATGGAACACTTGAAGTTTATAGAGTAGTTCCAAAAGGCAAGAACATATTTTCTGGAGATTTTGTATTTGATACAAAAGTTGCAGCGGAGCGTTTTATGGCTAATAAGCCCAGTGGGACAAGTGAAATAAAGAAAATCACAGCTAAGTTAGATGACCTTATTTCCCCAACAAGCCCTGCAACTGGAGATAGAGCAGTGGGAGAACTTATTTATTCTCCACGAGATAGAGGAGGCAACGTTGCTGCGGGGTCAAAGTGGTCAGGCAATGTATCAAAACAGTTAGAACAGAATAATCCTAAACTAGTTATCAATCCCTCTCCTGTAGTTTCACAAAGAGGACAAAATACGTCAAGTGTCATGGGTTATACTATACCACAATCCCCTCCAAAACCTCCAGTAGGAGCACAACAGGCGGCTAAAGGAGCGGCACGACACTAACGAGAGGGGAGTGGATAAGGGGACTACCCCATCAACCTATTAATGTACCCAATCATCATCAAGAAGACCGACGGCGTGGACTTTTATCTCTTGCAGGAATACGGTAAGAATAGTAACACCATATCAAAATCCGCCACGTATAGTAGAAAAACAATACAGCACTTTTCACAAGAAGATAGAAAAATTTTATTAGATAATAGTTCATTATTAACATTTTACTATTGTGAAGTTTGAAAAGGAACAGAAAAAACCCAACCCAGTAATGATGCCGATGACAAACAAAGCGGATATATCGCCACTCCGCCCTAGTACCCAAAACCTCATAAGACAAGTGGTGAGGAACAAGCCCGTACTTTTTACCACAAAGTGTACACTTTTTTCCTGAAGCACTCCAAGCCTTTTCCCTGACGCCACGAAAATGGTCAGAAGCAATAAACGCAGGATACGAATCAAAACCAGCATCATAAAAGCCCATAGCTTAAGTTTACACCTATTGACTCAGCAAAAAATATGCTACTATTATTACATGGACGCAGGAGCAGTAGCACTACAAGAAGCAGTAAGACGACGTGCCGGAATGGGAGCGTCATCAGCAGGCATGGGAGCACCCGTAGCAAACTCGCCTATGCCAAGTAATCCACTAGCCCAGCAGGGTATGACGCCGCAAGCACCTGCCGGACAACCTGACGTTCAAGCCGGCGTTGGCAATCATGTATCTGCTCCAACAGCCGAAAATCCACTCGTCGGAGCACAACAAATGCTTTCAAAAAGTCAGCCAGACGGAGCGTCGATGATTATAAAATCGTTTGCAGACTATCTAAAAAGATCACCGATAGCAGGAGAACAACCAAAGCTAACAATGCCATGAGAACAGAATCAGCACTACCACACAAATATCTCCCGGTAGGACACCTCTGGAACGGAAGTATCGGCAACTACGACAGACAAGTCCTCAAAAAAGAATACATCGTCCTCCATACAATGCAGGGAACGACACCGGGATCAACGGTTCATTTCTCAAATGTAGCCAATCAAGCCTCCGCAAACTATGGGGTAAGTTTGAATGGAGACGTTACGCTCTGGATACCAGAAGATTGCGTAGCCTATGCCTCCGGCAACTGGGAGGTAAACCGCAAATCGGTAAGCATAGAGCACGAAGACGGCTACCACCCACAGCTCAGACCAAACGCTTTCAATGAACCACGACCCGACGCTCTGTACGAGTCCTCGGCTCGGTTATTGGCAGACATCTCAGCACACTACGGAATCCCACTCGACACACAGCACGTCCTCCTGCATCGGGAGGTTATAAACCCGAAGACAGGAAGACCAATCCAGAAAGCGTGTCCCGGAACACTAGACCGTGACCGACTCCTAGTACGAGCAAACGAGATCCTCCGAGGAACAACAGGCGAAGAGCAACTAGTAGCCCATATGCTAAAACCGAGCGTCTTCAAGAACCTCGTGACCAAATCAACCAACTGGGACGACTACACTGCACTCGCCAACATCACGCCTGAAGCAGCAGCATCATTCGGTATGGGAAGGCAAGCATGGGGATTACATGAGCGACAGCTCCTTGAAGCTAGAAACAGTGTACTGCCTCCGACAACATCGAGCATAGGCATTCCAGCCGACTCAGCCACGACGATTCCTCCTGTCAGTCTACTGCCACAAGTGCCACGCAACGACTCATCACCAGTTATCCCACGACAACAACGTAAAAGCGTATGGGAAAAGGATGTCCTAGAAGCACTAAGGGACATAGCCCGAAAGATTACAGGAAGGGTAACAATATAATGAAACTGGGAAGAAATCCGATCATACTTATACTTTTGAATTTCGTCGTCGGAGCGATGGTTTCTCAGGGGATTATAGAACCGAACAACCACAACACCGTCGTAGAGTACGCAGCAGAGATAGTCGGACTCGTCATTATTCTACTAACGACCATCGTATCCTTGATGAAGGTAGTAAAACACAAGAACCCAGAGGAGATGGCTCACGAGGGGTCTGCAATGCAGACCCAGATGCCTACTTCCCCCACTATCTTGAATCAGCCAAGCATTCAGATTAATCCCCCACTTACGTTCGATAACCCAACGCCGGCTCAAACAGTGGATACTGGAACTCCTCCACTTTTCACAGCTCCCACTTCACAGACAACAGCGACAGGAACTGAACAAGCAGTACCCCCAACTGTTCAGTAAAAACATACAGATGAACATAAAACTTGCACTTTTAGTTATGGGATATGGACTCTTTTTTTATGGCTTTATTGCCGACGAATGGCGCGGAGCAGCAGTCGGTCTCCTCCTCATCAATCTAGGAATCTGACATACTCCCACGGCTAAAGCCAGTGGGGTTCTAAGGTCGCATAGCTTCTTTGCGTTGCCTTTTGGCGGGTATCAGACTCCGCTTGCAAAGAACTCTTTTCTCTTTGCAATTGACTAATGCTATCCGACAAAAACGCTATATTAAAAGCAGCGTTCACATCAGCATTGTCGACGTGTCCACAAGGACACTTGAATAATTTGTCGTTTCTATTTCCCGGATCCATAAGGAGATGCGGTAAGTGTATGGAAAGTGAGAGATAAAAACTCCCTATTTACAAGCTCAGATTAAAAGGATATTATTAATATATAGTCAGCGACAAGTAATGGCTCTTTTTGTTAGCTTATAAGTAGAAATAGCCTCAGTTTGCTTGTCGCAGATTGGGGCTATTTTTATTATTATGTTTGATGAATGTACTATTTGTTGCAAAAATCTTCCAATTATTTTATTAGATATTTTTTTACAAGGAGAAGCAAATAGGGTAGAGGTATGCTCTGAGTGTATAAATACCCCCTTAAGGGAAATAATTGATGAGCTTAATTCTTATAATGACTTTAAGGCGTGGAAAGAAAAAAAGGAGTTAAATGAACCCTCAAATTGAAAATGGATTCACAAGAATAGCAAACGAGCTTTATGAAGCTACGTTAAAATTACCCCTTAGTAGCTATGAATTTCGTGTACTTCATACTATTATCAGAAAAACTTATGGGTATTCAAAAACAGAAGATTATATAGCTCAATCACAAATATCCAAACTGACAAATATAGCACAACCTCATGTGAGTCGAACACTTAAATTACTTATTCTTTATGGCATAGTTACCAAACGAGGTATAAAGCTGAGGCTAGTCAAGGATTATTCAGCCTGGAAATATACCAAACTAGGTATAAAGCTGAGGCTAGTCAAGGATTATTCAGCCTGGAAATATACCAAACTAGGTAACTCTGAAAAGGCAAAAAACTTTATACCTAAACAGGATATAAATATACCTAAACAGGATATTGCATATACCAAAATAGGTATAGAAAATATACCTAAACAGGCTATACAAAAGAAAAAAGAAACTATTACAAAAGAAACTTATACAAAAGAAAAGGAAAGATTATCTCATATTGGTGAATTAACAGACAATGATTTCATCAATGTAGCTGAACTTTACAAAGTTACACTAGCCTTCGTAAGAAGTAAGTATGACGACATGGTCAACTGGCACGAGGAAGATCTCCGGCGTAACAATAAAAAAAACTGGCTCGCAACCCTCAGGGTTTGGGTAAAAAAAGATGCTATTAAAATTAGGAAGGAGGTGACGCAAAATGAAAGATTTGTCTTTGACACAACAAAAAAAAGTAGTGGTGAATAAGTATGAAGAAAACTGGCAAGTATGCATGAGTACGCAAGAGAAGCCTTTTATCTTAAATGAAAAAGAGTATGCGGACTTTGAGCGTGCATTGCTTTCAGGGAAAAAGGGAATCATCAAGTTTAATAGATTCACACTTAACACTTCCTTTTTTGTTTCTAGTGAGTTGTTATACCGAGTGGAAAGACCACCAAAAAATTTATGATTACATATTCTTTGGCAAAAACATATTTAGATCGTGGATGGTCAGTCTTTCCTGTAATTCTCTCACTGGACGAGAAAGGTAAGGTGGCAAAGAAACCTGCTATTGCCTGGAGAGAGTACCAGGAGAGATTGCCTACTGAAGTAGAGTTGCATAAATGGTTTGATGAGGAAAAATACAACGGGATTGGTCTTATAACTGGCAAGATAAGTCGAGTGGTTGTCGTGGATGTAGACTCACTTGAGAATAAAGATTTTTATTCCTCTTCAACGGTAAAAACAATATCAGGAGGCTGGCATTTATATTACAAGTGGGATGAGGAAATAAGAAATGACGTCGGAATTGAGGATAAGCCACTAGACTTTCGAGGTGATGGCGGTTTTGTAGTCCTTCCAGGGTCTTCTCTTGGTGATCAGTCGTATTCTTGGGATAGAGATGCTGGGAATATGTATCTTGATATTCTTCCCGAGAAAATAAAAGCTCTTTTAAAAATAAGAAAGACAGTTGCTCCCGTATCTCATACGGATATTGCAGTTGATGGATTTCCAGAAGGTCATGAGGGGAATAGGAATAATACGGCTGCTCAGGTGGCTGGGATAATTTGTAAAAATATCTCAAGCAAATTGCTGCCGATTGTAGGGTATGGAATATTTAGTTACTGGAATAAGATAAAATGCCATCCTTCTCTTTCTGATTCTGAATTAAGATTAACATGGCAAAGTATATATCAGTTAGATAAAAGAAATAATCCAGAAGAACCCGAACATGTTGCTATTCATAGAGGAGAGGCTGTTACTGCCGAATATGAAAAAAGAAAATTAGAGTATGGAAACGGAATGGGAACAGGGTTTACTGCCCTTGATAAGTATTTTTCTTTTTTACCAGATCATCTCTATCTGCTTTCCGCACCGACATTTCACGGAAAAACGACTTTAGCGTTAAATATAGCTGCAAGGATAGCTTCATATGGTGAAAATGTTTTGTTTTGCTCACTTGAGCAGGGTGTTTTTATTGCCCCTCGCATTGAAAGCATTGTTGGGAGATTTCCTGAAACACTCTCAGTATTAGAGTCAGACAGGACAATAACTATTCAAAAACTTACAGAATACATACGCCAGAAAAATCCTAAAATAGTTTTTATTGACCATCTGCATTTTATCAAGAAAGAGGGAAGGGGGGTAACTGAGGACATAGACCAAATGATGATTGCCTTGCAGAATATGGCAAAAGAATTGCATATGCCTGTTTTTGTTATAGCTCATGTGCGAAAGTTAAATGCTGATAGAGAGCCTGTCCTTGATGATTTGAGAGATAGCTCTAGTCTTTCACAGATACCTTCGGTTGTTTTATTGTTATATAGGAAGCGAAATATAACAGAGGGATCAACCTCTTATCTTGAGGATCACGGTACGTTTTTTATTGCTAAAAATAGAGTACAAGGTAAGACGGGTTCATTACAATTTAATTTAAAAGAGGGGGGAGAATTTGTCTTTTACTAATATGCAACAAGATTGCCAAAAATGTCAAGGTAGGCATAATTTATATTATTTAATAATGGCTAATGGTAATAGGGCTATGTTTGTTCTGTGTCCTACTGCCAAAGGCAGAGATGAGCTTTTTATCTTTTTTGTTTCTTTGAGAAAAGATTTACCTATTCCTTCCTATATCTCAGGATCAAAGGAATATGAACAGCTCAAACGGGATCTTGTCCCAGAGGGATTTAATGAAGCAGCTAGAAACACTTTATCAGCCTGGAAAAGAGCAAAACTAACCTTAAGAAATATGACTAGAGAACAAATAAACATAGTAAAAGAATATGTGAAAGGAAATATCAAATGGTGAAGATAAGCAGTACAGATAAAGCCTGGATCAATGGCTATATGGATGCGGTAAGTCAGATTGAAAGTGATAGGGTTACAAATTGGTTAGCGGCTTTTGAGAAAAAGCATCGTAAAGATACTGACAAGAATTTAAGAGAATGGCTTAATAAGTAGAATTTACTTTGGATGATGAGGCTAAAGAGGTCTGGACGAATTAGAGGAGGCTCAAGGAAGACCGTAGGATGACCCCAGGATGACCCCAGACAGACTTTCTTTGCGTGGGGTGTATATTCCTATCATCCCCTCCTAGAATCGTATCCTAGGGGCAAGAACAGTAATGGTAATAAAATTGAAGCCCCACTGGCTTTAGCCGTGGGAGTATGTCAGCACTTGACACGACATACACACGTGTGCAATAATACACTCATGGAAACAAAACAAACAACCAAAAAGCGATTAGTACTCAAGGTGAACATAGAAACGATTAAGCAGGCGAAGATCCTCGCAGCGATCGCCGAAACAACCGTAAGTCAACTCTTTGAAAATCTAGTAAACCGAAAGGAGAAACATGTCCAGCGATAATATAATAACCACAAAAGAATATAAAGCTATTGATGTCTACAAGAAGGAACTCAAAGAGAAGCTGATGGAAAACATCGGAACAGCACAGGCGGTAGTTTTACTCAAACCGACACCAAAAGGCGAAAAGAGAAAAAGACTCATGAATCCCTCAAAACCAAAGGGACAATACAATCCAGAGTTCACCTACCTCGAACAAGCCTACGTTTCAGAAACCCTAGACATGGCACTAATGATGGACTGGGACTTAGTATTGACCAAGAGCGAAAGGATCGGAGAAGAAGCATTCGTAGAAGGATACATCGATGCAAGATTTAAAAACGGCATGAAAATCAGACGATCCGGCTTCGGCGGAGCAGTCAAACGAAACAACGCAAACCAATCATGGGGAGATGTTTTCAAAGCAGCAACCTCAGACCTAATGAAAAACTGTGCAGCCAGAATGGGAATCGGCAGGGACTTATACCGACACGAAGAAAAGATCACAGAGGAATCAGTCCCACAAGGAACAGGCTCAAACGACGCATATACAGAAGAAGGAAAAGTAGTAACCAGCACATCCCCGGACGGTGGAAAACCAGCAATGGCGTCGCAGTTTAACGCAATATCCTCTTTAATGGGATTAGACGAAGTACCAGAAGCAATGAAAGGATTCACCTTCCAACAGGCAGCCGACAAAATAAGAGAACTATCCCAAAAGAAAAAATAATATGAACACAGTAGCGACAAAACCATCAATAAACTTGCAGGAGATCCAAAACGCAATCCTCCCAGCAGACATGAAATACGAGGACATCCTCGACATGCTCTCCAGAGCAAACAACGCCCTCGAACAAGTCGAGGCTTATATATCAGTATTGAAAGACGAACTCCGAATCCGTCTGGACGAAGAACAACTCTCAGGAAAAGCCGTCGGCAACTGGGGAATCAGTAAAGCGACACGTCTCTCTTTTAAAACAACCCTCGAAGAAGCACAAGCTCTTGCTGCAACAAAAGAAGTCCCCGACCCAGCCAAGCTAAAGAAGCTCCTTGCAGCCGGAGTTGCAGTACCGGGAGTATCAAAATCAGAATATATCATGGTACGCCAAATCGAAAAGGAGAAAGCAGCATGACAACCTACAAAGTGAAGGAACAAAACGTAATCGAGAAAAATATAACAAACAAAACATGAAAACCAACCTATCCTATTCCACGATGAACGCAGTAATAAACGAACCCCATGTATGGCTCTGCAAGCAGATGGGACTCAAGACCTATCAGACTAACGCAATGGCGGAAGGAAAAGCAGCACACCGAATAATCCAAGACCACGTATCGGGAGTAAAAATAAACGAAGCCCTAGCCAAGAAAAACCTCCCAACATTCTCCATAGTAGAAGAAAAGGAATGGGACGACAGACTCAAAACCACATTCGAGATAAACGACAAATACTCATTTCACGGATGGCTTGACGGAAAAGAACCAGAACGAGGCGACCTCCTCGAAATCAAGACAGGGAAAAGTTGGAGCGTCGGAGAGTTTGCAAGACTGGTTCAATGGAAGCTATACGCAGTCGGAGAACCAAAGTATAAAAAGATTTACTTTGTAAACGCACCACGCGATCCAGAAATCTGGATGCCGGAAACAATAAAGATATTCGCACAAGACCTAACCCCGGAACATGCGAAGGCAGCTCAGGATTTTATAACCAAAGCAATCGACATAATAGAACACATCAAAGAGCAGACCCTAAACATACCGCACAAGAGTAGATATTGTTATTACATTGACTGTCCCTTTTGTGAAAGCATTCAATAATGAAGTTAATAAGAGTTAAATCATTCACAGACCCAAACATTGAGTACACTGTAAGACAAACAGAGGACGGCGACTGGCTCTGCTCGTGTCCCAACTTCCTAACCAGAGCAAAGCAGATTATAATGTGTAAGCACATAGGAAAAGTTATCCATGACGAGAAGGCAAACACTACTGGTAAAACTGCTGATGCTTATAATAATGCTCCTGCAATTAGTGAAAGTTTACGTTAGCAACGATCTGGCGACGGACGGAATCCAGCTAGGAGAACTACAGGAACAAACCAGAGAAATACAAAAGCAGAACAAAATCCTTCGAGAAGAAATACTCAAACGAAGCAGTCTCCGACACCTAACAGAAGAAGCAGAGAAGCAAGGATTCGTCCCTGCACAATACATTTATTTATATGATCGGTAGAGTCAAGTGACTTTGCCCGCAATCCCACCTCTTTTAAGGGTGGGTCAAGGGCAAACTTGACTATATTCATTTTTTAAGTTAAAATGCATTTTATGAGAACTTTCGAGTATAAACTCAGACCAAACAAAACACAGGAGCAAGAGTTGGACAGGCTACTTTGGGAAACAAAGTGTCTTTACAATTCTGCTCTCGAACAGCTCATAAATCACTATAAAGAAACAGGCAAGCATCTCAACCGCTTCACTCACGATAGGCTGTGGAACAAAGAAACTTGTCCACAGTTACCAGCGGTTTTGGTAGATACCACTATTCTCAGACTTCACCAATCATTTGCTAACTTCTTCAGAAGGTTGAAGACAGGGGGAAAGCCAGGTTTCCCAAGATTTAAGAGTATTCATAGGTGGAGTAGTTTTAGCTTTAGGGATTATAAAAGCGGTGGCCGTGTTGTTGAGGATAGGTTACATATAAACCCGAAGACAAAAGTTAAAATAATTCTGCATAGACCACTAGAAGGTACGCCCAAGTTCACCAGAGTAGTTAAACGGGTAGACGGATATTATGTTCAAGTGGTTTGCGAAATGCCAGAAATTAAAGAAAAAGAATTAGATATTAATAAAGCGGTAGGGCTTGATGTGGGACTTCGTTACTTTGTGGCAGACAGTAATGGCGAAAAACACAAAGCCCCAAAATTCTTCAGAAAATCAGAGTATAAACTAGCAAAACAACAGCGTTTTCTTGCTAAGAAACAAAAAGGGGGTGCAAACCGTGGAAAGGCAAGAAAGCTGGTCGCAAAAACACATTTAACCATAAGCCGTCAACGAAAAGACTTTATACACAAATTAGCGTTCAAGTATTCTAACGAGAACGACATTGTGTGTATGGAAAATCTCAATGTACAAGGCATGTTAAAAAATCACTGTCTCGCTAAAAGTATCAGTGATGCTTCGTGGACAATGTTTCAATCATTTGTATCGTACAAGGTGCAAAACCTCGGCAAACGATTGGTATTGGTCAACCCTGCATACACATCTCAAATCTGTTCAGAGTGTGGGGCGATTGTTAAAAAATCTCTTTCACAAAGAACTCATTTTTGTCCAGAGTGCTTGTATGTAGAAGACCGAGATGTCAACGCAGGGAAAAATATATTGCGTTTAGGGTTGGTTCAACCCTTTGGCCAGAATAGCTCATTGGAGCGTTTTATTACCCAAGAAGCCCACGGATTTATTCGTGGGTAGATTCACAATAGACCCGGCAGACAAATGGTTCTCCCTTTATATTAGAATGAGAGATAACTGGACGTGTCAAAGATGTGGAAGCTACAACCCAAAGGGACAACAAAACTCACACTACTTCGGAAGAACCCGCGAAAGAGTAAGGTTCGACGAGGAAAACTGCGACACTCTCTGCCACGGATGTCATCGCTACTGGGAAAAAGAAGACAGAGAGGCGTACCGAGTATTCAAAATAACCCAGCTTGGAGAGATTGGATATCAAAAACTAACGGCAAGAGCTAACACCACACAAACGACAAACCGAAAAATAGAGCGAAATTTAATACAAATCCACTACGCCAAAAAGGTAAAAGAGATGGAAAAAACTATGATCTAAAATAAATACCCAACCTCCCTACCGATTCTTAAGATTTAGCTTATTGACACGACATCACCCTATAGAGTATATTAAATACGGATGACACCAGCCAAGAATACAGTTATACTAAGAGCTACTAAGCTAAAAACCAAATCAGGACTGGAGTCGATAGAAACAGGCAAAAACGCTCCCGAAATCGGAGTCATAGTAAAGATAGGAACAGGGACTCCACCAGTTAAAATCGCAGAAGGAGATACCATCGTGTACCGCAAGTACATGGAGAACAAAGTCTATATCCCAACCGAAGGGGAAGAATTGAACTTCATCGACTTTAAAGATATAGTCGCAAACTTAGGAAAACAAAAATGAATAACGATACAAAATTAGAATACGTTCACAAACTACTGACAAAGGCATTTGAAACCTTGATGGAAGAAAAGAAAGCCAAACCCTCTCGTGAAAACTCCGAAACCCTCACCTTACTGGAAACCGCAATGATGTGGAACAACAAAGACCGAGCCGTCAAAGGCGAATTAGAAAAATCCGACACTCATATCCAGCAACAGCAATGACGATCCCGAATCGTCTAGCGGTAGGATAGCTGACTTTGAATCAGCAGAGTGAAGTTCGAATCTTTATTCGGGAACAACAAATGAAAAAAATAATATTCGGAAGCGAAGCTAGGCAAAAGTTATTACAAGGAGCAGTTATCGCTTATAGAGCCGTTTGTACTACGCTCTCACCAAAAGGACGAAACGTCGGTATTACAAGGCAATGGGGAACACCAATAGCGGTTCATGATGGCGTTACAGTTATGAGAGAAGTAGAAGACAGGGACGAGTTTGTAAATACAGGTATTCAGTTTATTAGGGAAGCAGCACAGAAGACAAATGAGGAGGCAGGCGATGGTACGACTACGGCAACCCTTCTGGCATACCACATTATAGACAAAGGAATGAAGCTCCTCGAAAAAGGAATAAACCCCATGATCCTCAGAAAGCAAATGGACGACGCAGTCCCAGCACTAAAGGAGCAACTCAAGAAAATCAGCAAATCAATCATGGGAACAGAAGACATCCAAAGAGTAGCATTCATATCTTCCGCCGATGAAGAAATAGGAAAAGTGGTAGCACAAGCCGTCGAAAAAGTAGGCGAACACGGACTGATAACCGTTGAAGAAGGCGGAGTCGAAATGGGAATCGACTACACCGAAGGAATGGAGTTTGACAAGGGATACGCAGCTCCACATTTTGTAACAAGCCCTCAGAGAATGGAAGCAATAATCGAAGAACCACTCGTCGCAGTTTTAGGAAAGAAAGTAACTCTTGTAAAAGAAATAATGCCCTTACTAGAAGTGATGGCAGCAATCAAAAAGGATATCTTAATAGTTGGAGAAGTTGAAGGCGACGCTTTGAAAACCGTCATCGTCAACAAAATGAAAGGGAACATCAACATATTAGTAGTAACTCCACCAAGCTACGGTGACAGGAGAACATCCTCCCTTGAAGACATCGCACTCATAACAGGAGCAACAGTGGTATCAGAAGAACTCGGACTGGACATGGTACAGTTTACCAATCAGTTCGAAAAGAAATGGCTCGGACTTGCCAAGACAGTTGTCGCCGGACGCAACTCAACCGTCATTATAAAGATGGAGGAGAAAGACACCATCAACGAAGAATGGAAAAAAGATATATTGGAACGAAACAAGAAGGTAGCAGAACGCATCGAAAATTTGAAAGCCAATCTCGAAACCGAAACCTCAGTCTACGAGAAAGAGAAAATACAAGAACGCCTAGCAAAACTAACAACAGGCGTCGCCATTATAAAAGTCGGAGCGAAAACCGAAGCATCCATGCGTGAAAGATTAGAGAGAACCAAAGACGCAGTATCAGCAGCACGAGCAGCAGCCGAGGAAGGAATAGTACCCGGAGGCGGAGTCGCATTTCAACAGATGGCATCTATATTTATGGGAACGCCAAGTAAAAAAATGATGCTGAATGATGGCGAACAATTATTATATGACGTGTTACACGAACCGACACTCAAACTGCTCGATAATGCAGGAGAAGATGAAAAACAGAAAGCTCTCATCGTTGGAAAAATCAAACAAGCAGGTGGCGATTTTGGATACAACGTAAACACAGGCAAGATGGAGGATTTAGTAAAAGCAGGTGTTATAGACCCAGCGAAAGTGATACGATTATCTGTAGAAAACGCAGTCGCTGTCGCCGGAACAATCTTATCAACAGATTGTTTGATAGTGGACGAACGTGAGCAAACTCAGACTCAAATGCAGGTAGTATAAAAAATATAGGATAAGCCGGAGAACGACGCAAAACAACTATGGGACAACTTTATTTTCAAAAATAGGAGCATATCATGAGATATAAAGTATTCTTCACAACAGGCGAAAATATCGTCATTAACGACTGGCAGTTTGACACCCTCCAGCACTCCTCAAAACTAACAGGCGACCCCATCTATATGAGACAGGGAGCAGACGACCCGACAATCATGCTTCACGTAAAATACATAACCCACATAGTCCCAGCCAACGCATACGAACAAGAAGGAGCAGTCGTCACGCCTCCATCCCCGGAATCCGTAGCCAAAGCCAAAGCAAAAGAACAGGATAGTATTAAATCAGACCCAACTGCTATACTAAATAGAGTGAAGGAAAAACAGGAAGAAACACATGGCTAACCCAACATCAACCACAACAGTAAAGACCTATGAGTACCCGACAAAAAAGTACGGAATGTTTCAGGTTATAACCCACAATGATGTCGTTGTTTTTATAGAATATAAAAGAGATGGACAAGATGAAAACGGAAATCCAACTGAAAAACACAAGTTCTCCTCAAATGATATAGACTTCGCTAAGGGCGTATTTTTAGCTTTGAAGCAAATGTTCAACGAGCTAAATATCGATCCAAAACTATGACATGCCCAAGAACAGCCTGTACAAATGAAGCCATATCCGATAGCCAATATGGAGTTCTCCCTTGTAAGAATCACCAGAAAAAAGACACAGAAAAGGTAGCCAAGATAAGACGTTCTCCAGAGTTCTATACACTCAGTCAACAGGATAGATTCCAACACCAAAGAGATCGGTACGCCAAAGATATCCTCCAACCATTCGAAGGAGCAGGCGACCCAAACCTAGAATTTGTCAAAGCATACCCTGACAAAGTAAAGGATTATTTCACGCCGGAACAACTGCGAAAATTATGACTTGGATATTATATTTTTTCAGGAAACCAAAGGCGGAGTGGAGTGACATCGTCCTCTGGCAGATAGCCAGACAGATAACAACAAAATGAACAGAGCACAAAGACGAGCTGAAGCAAAAAGAAGCGATAAACCATTCAAAGAAACACTTAAAAGTTTAGAAAAAGACGACGGTAAGCCACAAGATAGAACAATGGAGATGTGGTGCTGGAGGCATCAAACAAAATGGGAAAACGAAAAGCATCCAACCGAACGAGATAAGAAAAAAGCAGAGGAAATAAGGCTAAAACCCTTTAAAAAATACGATGAAAATGGTAAACTAATTATGGGTAGAAGATGCGGAAAGTGTGGAAACGAGGTATTAGTTTCTGAGAAACGAGCCGTCCTACATACAGGACTCGAAGGCTCGACTGACAAACAGACCGACGAGGTCAAACCAAACTTAGACTATGGCATTAATATTTAAGTGTAATACTTGCAGTAAGAGGTATGATGCACAGATTATCTCCAGCATCATCTATATGGACGGTAACAAAAGGCTTACACTCAAAAACGAGAATGACGATTGTGAATCGTGTAGTGAGGAGATTAAAAAGGCAACAGCTCAGAAACGTACTGAGATAAAACAACAAAATGGAAACAACTAATCAAACAGGACAACTCGTACCATTAGATAAACTCATCGAGTGGGAGCACAACCCACGCAACATAAACTCGGCGAACTTTGCAATCAGTTTCTAACCAAAGGCAGAAAATGTTATGTAGAAGGAAGACTCTCAACCAGAGAGTGGGAAAAAGACGGAATCAAAAAAAATAAAACAGAAGTAATAATCGACGACATGATACTATTAGATAGTAAGCAAAAAGAAAATGGACAACCAACAGAAACAACTTAAGAAACTTGAACTAACAGACGAAGAACTCAAACTCGTAGAAAAAACAAAGTTTGATGATTTTGTAGGATTTTTCCTAGACCAAAGCAATGCATTAACTTACGGAAACGCAACGCAATCAGCATGCCTAGCATACAACTTCGACCCAAAGAATCCAAAGGACTACGCTAAGGCGTCAGTTTACGGTCATAGAAATGTTAAGAACGTTAAGCAGTTAGCGTCAGCATACGCCGACAGCAGGGGACACACATTCGGAAAGATGATGGATGTAGCCGTCGCCAAAATGTACGACGCAAAGAATGGCAAGGGAATAGAGTGGTGGAAAGAAATAATGATGCTAACCGGCATGAGAGAGCCAGAAGGAGCAAAGATCGTAATAAATAATAGCAACAATCAAGCCAACGTAGATATAAACGATCCGGCAGCCATAGACTACAACAAGAAGTTCAAACAGTTTTTGATGAACGAATAAGTTATCCCCAGAGTTATCCCCAAATGTGGACAACCCCAGACAAAAGCAAAAAACCCGACTAGGGTAAATTTAGCCGGGCTTATGCCAAAGGGAGATAATGCGAAACAGAGCATCCGCCTCGCAAGACTCCTAAAAAACCAGTAAAGAAAACGCTACGTCAAACAGCGATGAAAGACGTAACACCTAAAAAGTATCATAAACCCCAACAGTTAGCAAGAACAGAGCAACTTACTTCTACCGCTTGACTATCGAACGGCTCGATGCTATAATACAATAAGAATATGAAAAACAAATACATAACAGCCTGCAACACCTGCAAACAGAGCAAAATGAAAGCAGAGATGATTCAGCAAGCAGAGGGATACAAATGCATACCCTGCAACAAGAAAAAATACGAAATAGCACACGAAGGAGGGGAAAAAACATGATAACTATAATCTTTCTTGTTGGAGCATTTGTCTTACACTGGTGGGGATTTAGCTGGCTCATGCTACTAATAGTATTGATAATTGATGGACTTAATTCTACTTTAACATGAAAATAACACAAGCAGAAATGATGATACGAGGCGAGTTTAACAACTGCCCCGGAGGAGACGTACTCCTAAACCATCTATACATATATAACCTAAACGAAGTAGCACTGATAAAAGACACAGACAAGCCATACTGGAAAAACAACGAAGCAACACTGGTAATGGCGATAGATAAAAACGACGCAAAGGCAGCATTAGCCTTAGCAAAAATAGCAACCGAATACAACGCCGACGAGTTCGACTGGTTACCAACGGAAGACAAGTACGTTATAAGAATGTGGTGGGACTAATTATGGAAGAACAATACCAAATGACAGATGAAGAAGTACAGGAAGTAGCTATCTACGACGAGGAACAGGGTAGTAAGTGTCCTGAATGTGGGACGAACATGGTAGTAACCACATGGCGTAACCCATCAACCTACCAAACCGAAACAGAGGCAACATGCCCTGAGTGCGGAGGAACGGAGACAACCCTATGATTGAAGCAATATATAGTAGGCGGAAATAGCCTACCTAGCAAACAAAGAATGAGCAAAAAACAGTACGGCAAGATAAAAGAACGCCTCGAACTTGGAGAGATAATGATAAACCTAGCAGGCGGATTCATGAAAGCACCCAAGCGCTGGACAACCGAGTACCAACGGTTAGCAGAGCAGGCGCTCATGTACGAAATAGAAAATAACCTATTACCCTTATGAATAAACGAGACGAAATCATACATAAGCACTTTTCCAAGATGGCACACAAAAGCGTCGAATCCCGACGTGCCTCAATGGGAGCCGAAGGACTAAAAGCCCAGATGATAGAGCTGTCCCGGAGAGCAGTCGAAGCAAGACAGAGAAACCGCCAGATTAGAGCCTTAGTTGTGGACTTAGATACTCCCGAAAACAACTGCAAGATATGCGGAGCAAGTCATAAGGAAATCAACGACAACAATAAGGTAACCTATGCCAAAGTACACCAGAAGTACCTAGTAAAGCTGGTGAAGAAGCCATGAAAAAAGAATTATGAAATGTACACATATAACAGGAGTAACAAAAGAAGCTAGACAAATTATTAACAGACGGGGAGAAATAACCTTTACTTATATGAAAGACTACACAGAAAAAAGATTAGAGTCTAAAAAACGCCTAGAAACAATAGTTGGTGGTTATTGTTATGCACAAGACGGTGGAAATGGTGGTTATGAGTTTAGTGATATTGTTAAGCATATTGACGAATCAATCCACCAAGCAGTAGCAGAAGAGAGGAAGTGGATTCTTGATGGGTTGCCAGAGAAGAAATACTTTGGAAAAGATTATATCGAAGGTAGCAATAGTGATTCTAATTATGTGCATGGCTACAACCAAGCACTAGACGATCTCCTCGCCTCCCTAGACAAACCATTAAAAGTTGATGAAGAATAATATGAAAAACGAAGAGAGAAGAGAGCACGAAGTTTTTAATAAGAAAAGAGTGTCTATTAGAAAAATGAATAAAGCACTAATTGAAAAATGGAGAGCTGAAGAAAGACCGTGGTGGATGTTTTGGTCACACACAATATCTTTCGAGGAAAAGAGAGATATCATTATTAGAAATTGGGAGTCTATTAAGGAATAACCTTTACTTATATGAAAAAACTAACTAAAAAGGACTAACCTATGACTTGGATATTCCATCAGCTAAAACGACTCCAATACTTCTTAAAGCACGGGAGGGATGATTATGGCAAACTTGGTTTTACTGAGCTTAGGTATAAGGGGAAAAGGTTAGTTTCAAAAGGTATTGTTCCTCATCATGAAATATGGACAGTTGATAAAAACGGCAAGATCATTAAAATAGAAAGGATTAACTATGAAAAAACTAACTAAACAAGAACAAAAATTAGAGGCACTGGAAGCCTACGAAGCAATAATAGACCCAGCATATGAAGCAATGAAACGCCCACAACGGGAAGCATTTGAAGCAATAGCAGTACCAGCATGGAAAGCCTTTCTAGCAAAGTGCAAAGAGATAGACGAACAGGGAGGAGGAGAAGATGAAGCTTAATATAGACGGTAAAATAATGGATTTAGTTCAATGTGAAAAGTGCAGTGCTATGAAATTAGAGGGCAAGCAGTGTTCTTGTGAGAAAGAACAAGATGAATAACTTAATAGCTGAGAGTATCAAGAGATTCAACGATTTAGCCAGAAAGGAAATAAAGCACTATGACAATATGTGTGATAGAGGAGATTTTTGCATATGCTTACAGGATGTGCAGGCTGATTTTCTCAAGCAAGAACTCACCTCTATAGCAGAAAAGACTAGGGAGGACACAGAACAAAACATAAAGAAAGCATTTCTCACATATTTGTTTGAAAATAGGATAGAGGATGATCTTAAGGGAAGATTTGCGTCTTCACAATATGACTTGATTTGGAAAAAGATTGTGAATTTATCAGACAAGGAGAGTAAATGATCACTACATTTCACTACTTCATCAATAAACGATGAGCGAGAAGTCTGGTAGAATAACAGTAAATGTGCATCCATCAGGCGAAAGACCCGACAAAATGCAAACGGTGTAAAAAGAAGAAGACAAAGTATGTTAGTAAACCAACACAGCCAAAGAAGAAGCAACCTAAAAGACGATATCCACAGACGGAACGGCGACGCTTTGATCTTAACCCAACCAGCCGGAAGCACGAAACAACAATAGCCATGCTGATTCTTAATTGCACTTGTCAGTTTAAAACTCACGCACTCGAATACGACGAGAAGACCGAGGCGTACCTAAAAGACCTGATCGCCCGCAACGGACTCCACAGAAAGGTTACCGTTGAAGGTGGCAAATCTTACAAAGTTCCTGTAGCATTTATGCTAGCCCATACAATGCTCGCCGAAAACATGGACACCTACGGCTTTGATGAGTGGGAAGACCCGAAACCAGATATTGACATGACGAATGGCAAGGCGGTACAGTAGATTCATGACCCGAAGGGAGGTGAACCAATGGAATTACACAAACCAAAAAGAAAACTAAAACTAACAAGCCTCTTCTTCACAATAGGACTTTTTCTCATGATGATTAACTTCCTTATGGACATAACAAACATATTCTCCAACTTCCAACCACACACGGTGGGAGCATCAGCAACCGCACTTCTCCTAAGCATCGTCGCACAACTCGGCGACAACACAGCATAGCAACAACACTCCCAAAGCAGTACAATAGAAGCATGGGAAGTGGATTCTTGCTTTTATCAGCAGGTGGTTTTCTTAACATACGAGTAGGAGCATAACGTGGTAAAATAAAGGTATGTACGGATATATGTTATTTATTGCCTCACGATGTCGTGCCAGAGTTAAAAATATGGTATGATTAATAGCGAAGAATGACGCCCGTACATTTGCAAGATTAGTGTAACGGCAACTCAACACGATTCACATCCGTGGATAGTTTCAGGTTCGACTCCTGAATCTTGCTCAAAATATGAAATCAATACCAATAAGACAGTTTCAAAGGAACTTCTACAAAGAGCTGAAAGGCGTACCATTTATAGTGACCAGGCAAGATCCGCACACAAGAGAAGACAACCCGGAGTACATCGTTACCGCCTACGACGAAAGGACAGCCAATCAAACACCAGAACAGCAGCACCCACTAGTAGAAGTAAAAGAAACTGAACCATCACAAGGTAGCGTAGCACAAGTGGCAGATGGGAATCGACAGCGAAGTATGATAGACAAGATATTCGGAAAATGAAATGGACTTACAAACCGCCCAGACATTCAACGCAGCAGCTTTTGTGTTACAAAACAAAATCGTAAATGAAAACGGCATCCCGATCACCTTCAAAAGACACAAGTTTCTCGTCGACTTCTACATGGATAACAGTCCACGACTCGTGGCAAAGAAATGCGGACAGATCGGCTTCTCAACAGCAGCCATTATCAGGAGCTTCCATCTTGCGAACTACGTCGGGGCAAACGTCATTTATACACTCCCGTCGAAACCGATTATTAAAGACTTCGTCACGCCGAAAGTAAACCCACTAATATCAAGCAATCCCATCTTTGGCGAAATGGTAGGCGACGTCGACTCAACAGGACTGAAAAAGATAGGCGACAGATTCGTATATTTTAGGTCAAGCTGGGACGAGGCGTCAGGTATCTCTATTTCAGCTCACATACTAATAAACGACGAGCTAGACCGAAGCAATCAGAAAGCAGTAAGGACTTACAAGACCAGACTAGACGCCGCAGCATTAGACCGCCCCGATTTAGGATGGTGGTGGAAGTTTTCAAATCCATCAATCCCTGGATACGGCGTTGATGAAGACTGGCAGATAAGCGACCAAAAACACTGGATGATCAAATGCGAACACTGCAACTTCTGGCAATACCTAAAGTTTCCAGAAAACATAAACTTCAAAACCGCAGAATACGTCTGCCAGAAATGCGAGAGGCACATAAGCGATGACACACGGATAGACGGCAAGTGGGTAAAGAAATATCTGGGACGAAACATCTCAGGATACTGGATCAACCAACTAATGGCAGCATGGATACCAGCAAGCAAGATTATAGAAGACTCACAAGGCGACCAAAGCGTCTTCTACAACTTTACACTAGGAGAAGCTCACCTAAATAAAGACTTTGTAGTAACCAGAGAAAGCATAGTCAAATGCCTCTACCCCACCATAAATCCCCGAACGGACGTGGCAATAGGAGTAGATAACGGCATAGTAAAACACTACGTCGTAGGAAATAAATACGGAATCTTCATGATAGGACAAACCGAAGACTGGCAGTTTATAGAAAACCTCAGAAACAGATTTGACGCAGTAATGGTCATAGACGCCAACCCATACCCAACACCAGCAAAGAAGCTCGTAGAAAAATACAGAGGAAAGGTATTCATGCATTACTACGAAGAAGACAGGAAGCAAGTAGGCATTATAAGATTCGGCGAAACACAAAACGACTACGGAATAGTAAAGACCGACAGAACGAAGATAATAGACGCAGTAGTAGCAGACATAAACGCCCAAGACTTACTGTTCAACTTCTCACTAACAGACCTCGAAAACCTCCAATATCCACAACACTGGGAAAACATGTACCGAAGCGTCGCCGAATCAGAGAAGGGTATAAAAAAAGCCGTCTGGATAACGCCGGAAGGCAGACCCGACCATTACGCTCACGCAACAGTCTTAATGAGAGCAGCACAAACAAAGGTACTAACCTCAGCAGGCGTCGTAAAACCAAACGCACCCGGCAACCGCTACCCAGATACTATTATAGTAAACTCAGATAACACGGCAGCACCGCCGATATCCCTCGATCAAATAAAAGAATCCATTCAAAGACCCAAGAGTAAAGGCTGGGAGTACAGATGATACTTGTACAAAGCCCATCTTTTATGCCAAACTGAAAGTAATACTATGAACGACACTATCCCAAATGGTTTCCACCGTACACAAGATTGGAAAGACACCCACACCCAAAACGCACTGCAAAAGCAAGTCTTTACCATTTACCTAAGTAAACAAAAAACGCCAACGGTCATGAACTGGCGATGCCACAACTGCGGAAGTTTAGTTTTTCAATACTACAACCTCCCAAACGCCATCTTTGACGGAGCAATGAACATCGTCGACTGCGAACAGCCGACAGATCACCTCTGCAAAAAATGCAATATTATATTCAGAGTAACCTAATATGAGCAACGGAATGATGACATCACTAACCGGGATAAGCGACGAGCGTCAGGAAGGCGAGCTATTACAAAACGACGCCCTCTCACTAGGAATGTCCGATGGGGATATAGCACGAGCGATAGGAAACCGAGTCGAAGCATCCGAAGCCTTCTGGAACAAAGAAATAGACCTCGATAAAGTCCGGGACGAAAACGAAAAGTTCTGGCTAGGAACATACTTTGACTCAAGCAAACTACACGACTTCCAAGTGCCATACAAAGACAATCGCATTTTTACCTCGATAGAAACGCTGATCCCCTTAGCGGTAGCGAAAGCACCACAGCCAACCGTAACGGAAGCATACGACACCGAAGCCTCACGAGAACTGGCACGAAACATAGAAAAGTGGCTCATGGGAAAATACGAGGATTTGTACCTTTTAGGGAAGTTCCATATGGTTGCAAGACACTTACTAATAGGTTACCGCAACGCAGTGATGAAATACCGATGGGATACGAGTATCGGACAATTACAAGAAGATGGAACAAGATTCGGCGATATAGCAGTCGAAGTAAAACGTCCGCAAAGAGTAGTTATAGACGCCGGAGCACAAGATCAAGACAACATACCGCTAATTGGAGAGTACCTAACCGCCACAACCGACGAGTTATGCTACCAATACCCAGAGAAGAAGGACGAAATCTACAGAAGGATGGGAGGACAAGCCGGAGTAGCAGTAACTAACACAAGACTCGGATACTTAGAGGTATGGTTCGACTACCACGATAAAAAAGGCAAACAGCAATCAGCCGTAGCGTGGAAACTGCAAGACTTGGTGCTAGGAGCAATGAAAAACCCAAACTTCAACTACGACGAGATGGAGCAAGACCAAACAGGCAGAACACAACCGCTAAACTTCTTTGATAAACCAAAAAAGCCTTACATCATCTACAGCTTCCTAAACATAGGCAGATGGGTAATGGACGACACATCCCTGACAGAACAAGCAGCCGAACTCCAAAAGGTACTGGATAAAAGAGGAAGACAGATTGTAGAAAACGCAGATCAAGCAAACGCCGGAATGGTACTCAACTCCGACATGATAAAAAGTACCGAGGTAGCCAAGCTGTTAGGAGATCCCGGCGAAAAGCTCATGGTAAAAGGCGACGTAAGGATGGCAGCAACAAGACTACCGATAAACATCCTCCCTCCCTATGTTATGGATGACAAAGTAGACGCTCGAAACGAAATAGATAATATTTTCTCAACCCACGGAGCAGTAAGAGGCGAAGTAACCAAGAGCAAGACGCTGGGACAAGACGTCCTCTCGCAACGTGGCGATGCAAGTAGGATAGCAACTCTGGCAACCGCAATGGAGGATGGGGCAGATCGTTTATACAAAGGCATGGTACAAATGGCAAAAGTAATGTACGATTTGCCTCAACTACAAAGGTTTGATAGCCCAGAAGGAAGTACCTCATTTACAGAGTTCTCAAACCAACAGATAGAACCCAATATAAAAATACGAGTCAAATCAGGAAGTGTACTGCCGGAAGACAAGATGGCAAAGAAAGACGAAACCGTCCAGCTCATGCCGATTCTTGATCCACTGACCATAGCCGAAGGTATGGGATGGGAAAACCCCAAAGAAAAAGCAAAGCGATTACTCTACTACAGAGTGATGCCAGACCGCTATATAGCCGAGGTCCTAAAGATAGACGGCATGGGATCAGGAGCACCCGATCCATCAGCAACACAAGAGATCCAACTATTAAATAGCGGTCAAAACGTACCGCCACAACAAAACCCGACCAAAGAGCACATAGCAACTCACCAAGCATTCATAGAAGCTCCAGAGTTTCAAGCCTTGCCACCAGAAGCCCAACAGCTCCACCTAGCCCACATAAAAGCTGAAGTCCAATCATTAAAAGACCAGATGGGTATGAGCGAACAACGCCCCGGACTTCCTCCACAGCAAGGAGAAACAGGAATACCGCCTCAAACAGAAGGCGATCAACCAACAGCGACACCAACCGCGACGCCACAAGGTACAGGTACTCCGACGGAGCAGCCACAACCCGGAGGCGTAATGTCTAAAATAGCCGGACTATTTAGATGAAGGGAGGTGAACAAAATATGAGCGTTAAAAACGTAGTAACAGGAGTCACATTAGGAGTAGCAGTCGTATCATTAGCACTAAGCGTACTCGCTTTCCAGTTAGCAGGACAGGAGAGAGTGGTGATACAGCAAGTCCCAGTAGCTGAGAAGGTGACACCATCGCCAGCAATAACAGCAAGCCCAAGTGCATCAGTCGCACCGACGAAGAAAGTATTCGTCCCGGTGAAAACAGCAGCACCAAGTGTAGCACCGACGAACTAAGGGATTAGCAACTGATCAAACAATAAGGCATAAAAAAAGCAGGGGAAATGATTTTCTCATAGCCTGCTTATTTTGCGTCGATAAATCGACATTGAGTGGGAAAAGCCACTCGATAAATAAAGTTCCTAAGTCATACTAGGAACACTATATATAGAGCAGGTAAAAACAAACCCCGGAAAAGTGTAGGAGAAATGTAAGAAAATAAAATCAGCCTCAACATTCCCTATTGACAGCGACATTTCTTTTACTGTACAGTATTTACAGAGGTCAATAAGAACCCGACACAGCACTAGCTGGGGTCGGCTTTTTTTTGCTTAAAACACTATGACATTTTCAAACAGAGTAACATCAATAACCCAAGACGTAATCCTTCCAAAGAACGTCGACAACTTCTTAGTAGATAACTTCGCAACCTTCCGTTTCATGGGAACAGGAGAAGCATGGGAAGGAACAACCATCAAACAGCCAATCAAAATCTCCAAGAACACACAAGGACGCTCATTCTCAGGACTTGACGCTCACAACACAGGAACTGTCGACACAAGAGTTACTCTTGAGTACGATTTGAGAGCATACAACATTCCAATCGCTATCCCCGGCTTAGACAAAGTAGTAAACCGAGGCGAAGCAGCAATCCTCAACCTTATTAAACAGGAAACAGCATCAACCTTCATGGACGCAATGGACGACATCGGATCAATGTTCTACCTTGATGGAACAGGAAACGGAAGCAAAGACTTCTTAGGTCTTGACGCATTAGCAGACGACGGAACATCAGCAGCAACTATCGGCGGACTTTCAAGAACAACCTATTCAACTCTTAACGGAACAAGAACAGCATCATCAGGGACAGTAACTCTCTTAAAAATAGCATCACTTACAAGTGCAGTAGCAGGCGGATCAGCATCCAGACAGCAACCAACTATCTATATAACTGACGAAACCACATGGGATCTTTGCGAAAAGTTAATGATCTCCTCAATCGTACAAGCAAACTACGACGCAAACGGTTATCCAAAAGTTACCAGAAAATCCAGAGGCGTAATGAGCGGAGCAACACTTGGCGGATCATACGGATTCGTTTCACTAATACACCGTGGAATCCCAATCGTCAAAGACGAAAAAGCAACAGTCGGAACGCTGTGGGCATTAAACGAAAACTACCTACAATGGTACGGAGCACAGTCTGACGATTTGAAATCCATCTCTCTCGGAAACGACGTTGACTCAACCTACAACGAAGCACCAACCAGCGATAGTGGTGTGCAATGGAGCGGATGGAAAGACTCTTTCAATCAGTTCGGCGAAGTGGCGTACTTATATGTACTAGGAAACTTGACAACGAGTCAGCCAAGAAGACATGGGAGGTTAACAGGCATCACCACTGCCTAAAAAAATAATATGTTTACAGGAACAATACAATTACACGACGCAACAGACGTACTAACACCAAGTACAATCCAACAGCATGATCTCGGAGCACGAGGCATAGCCAAAGATGGTAGAAAGTTTCGATATTTGAAAATCGGAGCAACAGCGATAACAAACGCAGGACTCACACTTCAAGCACCTGCTATCGTTCCTAATCATCAAAACGTCGCAGCTGAAGCAGCAGCAGCATTAGGAGCATTCGTAGCAACATTAACTCTCGGAGCAACAGCAGCAACAGCAAATCAATATGCCGAAGGCTTCCTCGTTATAAACGACGTAACAGGAGAAGGACACACCTACAGAATCAAATCCCACGCAGCAGTCGCATCATCAGGGGTTATGACAGTGAGGTTATATGATCCAATCAAAGTCGCCCTGACAACTTCTAGCGAAGCATGCTTAATTGCAAACCCATACAACGGAGCAGTTGTTTTCCCAACGACAGCAACAGGTATGTTCGTCGGAGTAGCACCTTACGCAATCCCAGCAAGCAACTTCGCATGGGTACAAACATACGGAGTCTGCTCACTCTTAGCAGCCGGAACAATCGGAGTAGGTCTAGGAATAGCAGTACCGGGAGCAGTTGCAGGAGCAGGAACAGTAATGGCAGCAACCCTCGCTCAAATCGGACACGCACTGCAAGCAGCAGTAGACACCGAATATAGAGCAGTTTTCCTAAATAGCGACTAAGGATATGAATCCCTTTAGAAAGAAACCTATGGAAGAAGTAACCACACAAGAAGATGAAACCCAAACTGAAAAATCTGGCAACGTCTGCGAAACATGTACAGGCTCAGGTCTTGCAGACACTCAAACACTTTGCAGCAAATGTGAAGGATCGGGTACAGTTTAACAAGAAGAAAGTAGCATAGCCGACCATACTAAGGCTTAAACACAGGACTCCGTATGGAGTCTTTTTTTTTACCTAATATGAATATACCAGCAACAATACCAAGAGATGGAAACGGAATCGCAATCCCAGATCCAGACTGGGCATTGGCCGTGGAAAAGACGGTAACCTTTGCAGACGTCGCCGGACAAGGAGCAACAGGAACAGTGGCACTTTTTACCGTAACAGGAATGATCCTCGGACGTTTAATAGCACAATGCACAACCGATCTAGCCGGAGCAACAGCAACCCTCGCAATAGGAGCAACAGGTAACACCGCCGGAATAATAGCTCAAACAACCGCAACCGACATAGACGCAGGAGAAATATGGAGAGGAACAACTCCCGACATTGGAATAGTTGAATCAGTAAACATAAAAGAGTGGGTATTATCCCAAAGCATTTTTGCAACCGTCGCAACAGCAGCCATCACATCAGGAGTAATAAAGTTCGTGCTTTGCTATTATCCGTTAACCCAAAACGCTAACGTGGTAGCAGCATAAAGACCTATGTATGGATGCAGTAACACTGACCCAACAGCAACAGCAAACAGCCTCTATTCAAGGTGAATCATTCCTCGCAGAGAAGGAGAAGGAGAAGGTTAGTGCCGAACTACAGCATCTCCAAATAGCCAGAGAGATCGAGTTCAAAGAATACAACGCTCAGAAGGCAGTCCTAACAAAAGCCGTCGAAGTTCTGAAGGTGGAGAAAGTCCAGCTTGAGGCAGACGTAAAGGTAGCCGGGGAAAAATACGACGGGATTATAAGGTCGATAAATGAATACGGAGAAAATGAGGTAGAGAAAGCCAAGAACGCAGTAACATCTATTTACTTAACAGCTCAAATATTACAGCGTGAGTGGAAAGACAAAGTAATGAAGGCGGACGTCAAGGCAGAGGAGCTGGAGAAAAGGGAGCAGGAACTAAATGAACTAAATATCGCAGTCGAACAACAGCGAGTAGAGAATGAGGTAGAGGAAAATCTACTCAAGAAAAGAGAGTACCAATTGACCTTAAAACAGGAAATAGTGAAAAAGACCGTTGCACAGTTAGAAGAAAAGCGTGATACTTTAATAAGTGAGGTAGAAACGAACCAAGCAAAGCTGCGTGGAGTCAGGATAACCATAAAGATCCAAGAAGACACGGCAGCAAAAACAGTCGCCGACGCAGAAATAAAACTGCGTGAAGCGAACATAAAAATGGCAGAAACAAAAGCACTAGAAGAGAAAAACAATGAAACAAGTAAAAATCTTGCTATTGAAAAGCTACAGCTGGATGACTATGCGGCTACGATTCGCAGAGCCTATCGTGAAACTATGGACAGAGGAGGTAAAATAGATGGCTAGTACAGCCGTACCATTTGACCCAAACTACCGTGTTGTCATGGCAGCGAAAGTGCAAGGAACGACATCGGATGTCGCTCCCCTACTTGTTGACTCAGTGACAGGACGTCTTCTAGTTGACGTTAGTATTTCAGGAGCAGCATTACAAGACGGCGTAGACACAGCAATAAAAGCAACCATCTTCGACTACACAAACTCAAATCCACTAGCCGTAGTATTACGAGATACAAATGGCGACTATGTCTCAGTTGGAGGCGGAACACAATATGATGAAGACACCGTATCAACAGCAGCCGACAAAATAACAATGGCAGGAGTTGTCAGACGAGATACCGCCTCAACTCTCGCAGGAACAGACGGTGACAGAACCCAGCTAATAGTAGACGCAAACGGACTCCTACACATAAATGTAGGTGTTTCAGTATTGCCAACAGGAGCATCAACCGCAGCCCATCAAGTAACACAAAACGGATATCTTGACGGTATAGAAGGACTCCTATCAACTGAAAACACCAACTCCGCAGCCATAGCAGCCTCCGCCTCAGTCCTTGACGATTGGGATGAGTCAGACAGGGCAAAGGTAAATACCATCGTCGGGCAAGCAGGAGTAGCAGCAGGAGCAGGAGCAGTAGGAGTAACCGTACAAAGAATGACTCTCGCCTCAGACGATCCAGCTGTAACACGAATAGAAGCGAATGTGGACTCCTCAACCATGTGGGCGGATGGAGTAGAGGTAACGGTAAAAAGAGCAATCGTTGACGCAGCAACCAGTGGAAATAATACGCTTTTAGCCTCCGTCTCCTCAAAAAAGATTAGGGTTCTCTCTCTTTATTTAGTATCAGCCGGAACAGTAAACGTACGCTTTGAATCAGGAGCAGACGGAACAGCACTCTCAGGACAGATGAACCTCATAGCAAACTCAGGATTCACTCTCCCCTACAACCCGAGGGGATGGTTTGAAACAGCAGCAACAACCCTTCTCAACCTTGAACTGTCAGCAGCAATATCAGTTGATGGAGGTTTCACCTACATCGAGGTATAAATTATGGCAAATATAATTATTTTTAAAGCAGGAGGGATTTAATTTTATGGCAGATCTAAAAATTTCAGCATTAACAGTATCAAACGTATAATATGGCAGCACCAACAGTAGCTCTTAATACTCCAGCAGATGCAGCAACAGGTGTTTCTACTACTCCAGCCTTACTCTTTACAGGAACAGATGCAGAGAGTAATGAGATTGAATATAACGTACAGGTAGATACGGTAAACACTTTTGATAGCCAAGTTGCTACTCTTGATAGTTACAGCGAATCTAATCGAGGCTGGCAAAACGCTCTGCAAAGTGCTGGCCTCACACGTGCTGGGCAATCATTTACGGGGAATGGTAATAAAGTTTCTTCTGCCAAGTTTTATTTGCAAAAAATTGGAAGCCCCACGGGAAACATAGTTTCTACTATATATGCACACACTGGGACTTATGGTGGTGGCGGAACAGCCACAGGATCTGCCTTGGCTACATCAAGTAACGTTGACGTTACTACCATAGGTGGATCTTGGAGTTTAATAACCTTTACTTTTACAACTCCATATACAGTGGATAATGGCACTAGGTACTGTATCGTAATTGAGTATAGTGGAGGAGATGCAAGTAATAAAATTGAGTATGGATTCGAC
>Ga0163151_10001385_pt1 | contig 40796 bp, 29 predicted proteins | sample OliLakLV19MP5IB2_FD_145596 | JGI IMG/M metagenome (GOLD analysis project Ga0163151, IMG submission 145596) | Freshwater microbial mat bacterial communities from Lake Vanda, McMurdo Dry Valleys, Antarctica - Oligotrophic Lake LV.19.MP5.IB-2 | ecosystem: Environmental > Aquatic > Freshwater >...
CTCCCACTCGGCACTCGCACTCCCACTCGGCACTCGCACTCCCACTCGGCACTCGCACTCGGCAGTCGGCAGTCGCACTCGGCAGTCGCACCCCGACCGTCGACCGTCGGACCGTCGGACCGTCGGACCGCCGGACCGATGAAAACATGTCGACCCCAGTTCGTCTCGAGCAAGCGACGGAAGACGCCGCAACCGAGGTCGCTACGTCCGGTGCGCACGCACAGTTCAGGCGCGCCGATGATTCCGCGCACATCCGCTCCACGTGTAACCTCGCGGCCGAACGCGGGCCGGAAGGGTGTGCGGAACACCCGGATCCCGGCTCACGGAAACCTCGAGCCGCCCACGTGAGCTTCGAGCCGCTCACCCGGACTTCGCCACCGCTTCGAACGCTCGAGAGCGGAGGCGGCCCCACGCCGGTCCCTGCTCCGTCCAGCCCGGTTCTCGACTGGAGCGTCGGTTCGCAGTGCAGCCCACTACGCCCGGACGGGCTTCGGAGATCGCAGACGCTGCAGGCGACGTGAGATCGACGAGGGCGGACGCTTCCCCGGGGCCGAACTTCGGTGGCGAGTACCCCGCGCCGCTTCTGGAGGCCCACACGTCTTCCCGAAGCCCCGGGAAAAGGCGGAAGATCCGAGATTCGTGAGCCGCGCATCCGCTCCGGCGCGCTTGTGCGGTCGAGATCCACGACGGAGCGGGGTGAAGTCTCGCCCGATCCGCTCCGGGGACCTCGAGCCCTCGAACGAGCCCTCACCATGACCCGATCGCTCCCTCTCGCCCTGTCTCTCCTCCTCGCGCCGCTCGTCGCGTGCACGGCGTCGCCGTCGTCCGCGCTGACCGAGGCCGACCTCGCGTCGATTCGCGCGACGGACGCAGCTTGGGTCGAGCTCGCCACGGCGGGGAACTTCGGGGCACTCGTGAAGCGTTGCTACGTCGAGGACGCGATGCTCCTGCCGCCGAACGGACCGGTTGCGAAGGGGCGCGCGGCGATCGAGGCTTCGCTGAAGACATGGCCCCCGATGAAGGACCTCGTCCTCCAGTCCGATGAGATCGTCGGTAGCGGCGACATGGCTTACGGTCGCGGCATGTACTCGACGACGTTCCTGCCGAAGGGCGGAGCGCCGATCGCGGAGAAGGGCAAGTTCCTCGTGATTTGGCGCAAGGATCACGACGGCGTGTGGCGGATGACGCGCGACAGCTTCAGCTCGGATCTGCCGGTCCTCGGGGGGTGAAAGCCGGCTCGGCGACTCCCCAGTCCTATATCGATTTCGAGAGACCGGGTGCCGCATCGTGCCGCGCCGACTTCCTGTCGGCTGCGCGCGCACCGCGACGAGGATTGCGCTGAGCTCGCCGTTCGTTCGCGCAGCGCGACAACGTGTCTGGCACACTGCGCACGATGGAAGTCCGTCAGATCTTCGCGCACGAGATCGAGCTCGCGTTCCCCGTCGTCGCCGAGCTGCGGCCGCACCTCGACCTCGAGGAGTTCTTGCGCTCGGTGCAGCGACAGTCCGAGAGCGGCTATGAACTCTGGGGCGCCTTCAAGGGCCGCGAAATCCTCGGAGTGATCGGGTTCCGATCCGCGCACAACCTCTCGCGCGGCGCTCACCTCTTCGTCGACGATCTCGTCGTGACCGCGAAGTCACAAACGCGCGGCATCGGTCGCGCCCTGATGGCGCTCGCCGAACGCGAGGCGCGGCGGCACGGGTTCGACGGTGTGTACCTCGACAGTCGCGCGACCGTGCTCGACTTCTACACGAAGCTCGGATACAGGCCGCACGCGGCGACGCTCGTGTGGAAGGACCTGCGCGTCACGAAGACTTGAGCTTCTCCTCGATGCGGTCGGCGAACCGCTCGTGAGCGCGCCTCCGACGCGGGCGATCCGGCGTTCACTTCTTGCCCGCGCTCGAGGACCGACCGTCCTTCGTCGACCACTTGCCTTCGAGCTTGCGCACGGCGCGGACGCCGAGAGTCGGGCCCGTGTACGTGGGCTCCTCGTGGTCGCGGTGCGCGGATCGTCCCAGGCTGGCGACGCTGCCCCAGCCGCCGCCGCGGACCATGCGCCGTTTCTCGCCGACACCCCCACGACGAAGGCCATCTCCGGGAGCTGGTTCCTCCGAAGGCTCCGATTGGAGATCGCGGCACCACTCGAAGACGTTCCCCACCGTGTCATGGAGGCCGAACGCGTTCGCGCGGAACGAGCCCACGGGAGCGTGGACGGCCCAACCATCGTCCCAGGGTTCGCAGTCGTCGTCCCCGCGCAGATCGCGGTACGACTCGTCGCGGACGTTCGCCGCATCGAAGAGTGCCGCGGGCTCCATGCCCGTCCACCAAGGATCCGTCGTACCTGCACGCGTGCCGTACTCGAACTGCGCTTCTGTGGGCAATTGCAACCCGACGTGCAGAAGTGCGCGCTCGGCCTCCGTGAAGCTCACGGACTCGACCGGATTGCGCCGCGTTGCGAAACGTCCACCCCGTAGACGACCCGGGAGCAGCGCGTTCGGCTCGCGACCGGTGAGGCGCTGCCACTGCGCGAGAGTCACTTCGTGTTTCGCGATGAAGAACGGGTCCAAGTCCACGTCGTGCAGCGCAGTCTCGAACGGTGTCGCGAACGGGTCATAGTGCGGCGAAGTTTCATCCTCGTTCTGTGCGCCGACGATCACACTGCCGCCGGGAACCAAGACGAAGATGATGCCCGTGTCCTCGGTGAGCTTCAGCGTCCCATCGACGTTTTGCGCGGGAACGTCACCGCTGGCGAGGTGAACGAACTCGTGCAGTCCCGTCTGCCGGTTCACCGCGAGCGGGAGCAGACCGAGTTGGGGTTCGAACTCGAGTCCGTCGAACTTCGGATCGAGAGAGACGGTACTGCCATGAAGTCTCCACACGGCGACCGCATCGCGAGATTCGAGCGATCGATGCCGCAGCGTGCGTGCCGACTCGGCCCACCGCCGAACTCGATCGAGGCGTCCGATCTCAGGCTCGGCCAGACTCTCGAGATCTCCGACGAGCTGGACCATCGAGGAGTACCTCTGACCGCGTGACGAATCGGCGAAAACGACGCGAGTCCTGCGCTTCAACTTGTTCTCGACTCCGCGCAGGACCGCCTCCAGCCTGCGAGCGGAACGCCCGGCGATCCCCACCTGCTCCGCGTCCTGCGCGGCGATCACGAAGCTCGTCAACCGATTCACGTCGATCGTCGATTGCGCTTCATCCGGCGCCTCAGCGAGGGCACGTCGGATCTCGGCCACAGCTTCCTTGTCCTGGCCGCCGGCAAAAAGGGCCCATGCGAGCGTGTCGCGAACGAGGTGCGCCCGCGAAGGGTCCTCTTGGAGCACGATGGTCAGCGCGCGCCGAGCCAGAGCGAGACCGACCATCTCACTCTCATTCTCGAGACGATCCGGGCGAACGAGCTCCCACGCCCGCTCGTTGAGTCCGTTCCACGAAACTCCGGCATCGTCGATCTTGACGGTGCTCTCGTCGAAGAGCGGAGAGTCCTGACCCGATCGATGGGCATGGAGCGCGGCTTGCCATCTCGTGAGTTCTCGCAGGCGTTCGATGCGCTTGAACTGAGTGTCCTGCTCGAGAACGCTCTGTGCCTCGGCCGGCGTCATCGGTCGACCTCGAGCGGCGAGTTCGTCGAGCGTCGCACGCAACTCCTCGAGACCAGGAACTTCGGCGCTCCCTCGAATGGCCTCTTCGGCGCTTTCGATCCACGCGTCGAGGATCGGTACGTCCTCGGGCAACTGACTGCCCAGAGCCTCGCCGGCCTTTTGCAGTTCATCGAAGTGCGAAGTCGCTTGGAATAGGCGCTTCTCGCGTGCTTCTGAGCGCGCAAGGCTCGTGGCGTACACCGCGACGCCGAGCGCGATGAGGAGTCCGATCGATCCCCCGATCACCATCTCGCGCCGCCGGCGCACCCACCTCCGCACGCGATACCCGAGCGTGGGCGCGCGCGCCTGGATCGGGTCACCGTTGAGGAACGCCTCGAGATCCAGAGCCAGATCGACCGCCGTCGAATACCTGCGCGCCGGATCCTTCTCGATCGCCTTGTGGACGATGTGCGCGATCTCGATCGGCAGGCGCGGCTCGACCTTCGACAGCAGCCTCGGTTCCTCGCGCAAGACCTGCGTTATCAAGCGCGGTTCCGTCTCTCCGTCGAAGATCGGGCGACCCCCGAACAGCTCGTACATCGTCGCGCCGAACGAGTAGACGTCGACGCGGCGATCGACTTCGACGAGGTGCTTCTGCAGTTGCTCGGGCGCGATGTAGCGCAGCGTCCCGAGGATCGCGCTCTTGTCCTTCGTCAACGTGACCGTCGCGTTCTCGATCGCGGCGAGGCCGAGGTCCATGATCACGGCGCGCTCGTCCGGCCACGTGACCATCACGTTCGCGGGGCTGATGTCGCGGTGCACGATGCCGTTCTCGTGCAAGTGCGCGAGGCCGCGCGCGGCTTGCGCGAAGAAGCGCGCCATTTGTCGCCACCGATCCTCGCCCTTCGTCGCGGCCGCGGGGCGACGCGGAACGGTGGGCAAACCGGGGAACATCTCGGCGCGTTCGCCGCGCGTGAGCTCGAACGCGCTCGACACGGCGGACTCGAAATCGGGCGAGCTCGACAGGGCTTTCGCGACCTTGCCCAGGTCCGCGCCGTCCACGAACTCCATCGCGTAGTAGTGCGTCCCGCGCGCTTCGCCGGACGCGTAGATCTTCACGACGTTCGGGTGCTCGCACTGCGCGAGCGCGCGCACTTCGCGCTGGAAACGGCCGACCGCGATCGGATCCTTGGCACGGTCCTGCGGCAGCATCTTGAGCGCGACCGTGCGCCCGAGGCTGGTCTGCCGCGCGAGGTACACGGCGCCCATGCCGCCTTCACCGAGCTTGCCGAGCACTTCGTAGTCACCGAATCGACGCTCGTCGGGCGCCGTGGATTCGGGACCGGCCTCGACGAAGGTCGCGCTCGCGCCGAGCAGCGTTTTCAGCGCCGTTTCCGTGCCTGCGAAGGCCTTCTCGAGCTCCGTGCCCGACAGTGTTTCGCCCGACGCGTAGTCGAGGTACTCCGCGCGCCGTCCGAGTCCGTTGAAGCACCACAGACGCTCGTCTTCGTCGTCGAAGAGCAGCCACGGATGCAGCGCGCGCCACGCAGTTCCCTCCCGCAAGTAGAGGCGCCGCGGCAACACCGTGTCCGGGACGCGCGTCGTGCCGCCGTCGACGACGACCGGCGTCTCGGTCGAGAGGTCGAGCGCGCGCGCGACACGACCGCCGCTCGCGTCGAGCGAGACGGAGTCGACATGCGCGAGCATCGCATCGGCGGAGAGGAACAAGTGCTCGCGCCACGCGACTTCGAGTCCCGCGAGGAGCAGACGCCCAGCTTCCTCGTAGAACGATGGCTGTCGCGCGGATCCGTGACCGAGGACCTTGTTGCGATAGGCGGGCAGCGCGTCGAGCAGGTCGCGCGGCGAGATCGACCGCCGCTCGGAACGCGTGCCCGTCGCCGCTTCGGTGAGCGACGCGAAGAGCGCGAGCAACGCCGGATCGTCGAGCGGTCGATCCTTGGGCTTCAGCGCCGCGCACCACTGACCGACGCTCGCGCGCGCGAGACTGCCAGCGTTCGCTGGAGGCGCCGCAGCGACGCCGAGACGGACCGAGACCTCCCACGCGAAGTAGGCCGTGTCATGACGATCCTTCGCCGACTTCGCATTGAAGCTGCGGCGATGGAGGCGGGCGACGGGGAGGGGGAGGCGAACGGTCGTCACGAGCGCGGGATCGACGTCAGGAAAGCACGTCGAGTGTGAGCCGAGGGGGAGACGGATCGACCGAGAGGATACGCCCAGTATCAGGCCCGTCCGAGGAGCTTTCGCGCCCACTCTTCACAATGCCCGGCCACGTCGTCGACGAGCGGGCGCTCGGCCGGGTCCTTCTCGAGCAGCGCGTCGACCAATTCCGTGCATTCTGCGCCGAGATCCGGCCTCAATTCGGCGATCGGGACCGGCATCGCGCGCTCCAAAGCGTCGAGTCGGTCGTCGAACGTGGCCCCGTCGAACATCAAGGGTCGTCGCCCGGCCCACCACTCGTAGAGGATGACGCCGAGCGCATAGAGATCGGCTTGGCCGCCGACTTTCTTGCCCGCCGCCTGCTCGGGCGCCATGTACGCGATCGTGCCCGCGACGAGCGTCGGATCGAGCACGCCCGCGGGCGAGATCGCGAGGCCGAAGTCGATCAACACCGGCAGTTCACCCGGTCGACGCAACAGGATGTTCTCGGGCTTCAAGTCGCGGTGCACGACGCCGGCTTCGTGCAACGTCTGCAGCGCGCGCGCGATCCGGCCTATCGTTTCGAGCACGCGGCCCGGTGAGTCGGGTGTCGCCGCGGTCATCCGGGCACGCAATCCGGGACCGTCGACGAACTCCTGCACGACGTACGCGCTGTCCGCGCCGTCGACGCCGAACGCGAAGACGCGTGCGATGCCTGGATGGCGCAGGCGGGATGCGGCGGCGAGTTCGGCGCGTGCGGAGGCCAGCACGGTGGCGCGTGTCTCCGCAGAATACAGGCGTTCCAGCGCGAAGCGCTTCAACGCGACGACTTGCGCGCGTTGCGGATCGTAGGCGCGCCAAACCTCACCGAAGCCGCCTTTGCCGAGTCGCGCCAGCAGCAGGTAGCCGTCGGAGCCGACCGGCTTTCCGCCAGGTGCCGAGAGTCGGCCTTTCTCGTCCACGGCGCTCTCGACCACCTCGAGTCGCGCCATCGATTCGCGCACTTGCGGCAGCCAACGCGCGTAGCCGTCGATGCGCGCGAGGTCGAGCGCGCGGCGCAGGTCGCGTTCGGCGGCGAGACGTTCGCCGCGGGCGAGTCGAGCTTCGGCGAGCGCCACGCGCGCGGGGACTTCGTGGTCGGGCAGTTCGAGGCGACCGAATCGTTCGCAGGCCTTCTCCAGCAGGGGGAGCGCATCGGCGGATCCGTCCGCCGCGAAGACGCGACCGCGTGCCGAGTCGAGCATCGCGTCGAGGAACGCATCGCGCGGCTCGACGAGCGAGGCCTCGGCGTGCACGAGGTGCTCGCGTGCGGCCGCGATTTCGCTTTGCGCCAAGCACGTCAGCGCCAAGTCATGGCGCGCGAAGAAGACGAGGTCCCGGTAGCCGCGCGTTTCCGCGATGTCGAGTGCCAGGCCGAGCTCCAAGCGCGCGTCGTTCCACTGTTCGAGGCCCATGTGCGCGCGCCCGATGTCCTCGTGCATCCGTGCGACTCCGCGTTCGTCGCCGAGGCTCTGCGCGAGATCGAGATCGAGCCGGAAACAGTCGAGTCCCTCGCTGAAACGCCCAGCGCGCAAGTGCAGCCGACCGAGGTTCCCGAGCGTGATCGCGATCCCCGCGACGTCGCCCGACTTCAGCTTGCCCACCATCGACGCGGCATAGTGCGCGGCGGCGAAATCGAGCCGGCCTTGTGCTGCGAAGAGCGACCCGAGCGTGTCCTGAACTTGCGCGAGGGATGCGGAATCGGATCGCGCGCGGTAGCGATCCGCCGCTCGCAGCAAGGCGTCCGTTGCGAGCGCGGTACGCCGCAGCTTGCCGCGCGCGAGTCCGAGGACGTGCAGCGCACGCGCTTCGATGGCACCGCCGGGCGACGCGCGCGCGAGGACTTCCTCGAGGTCGGAGTTCGCATCCTCGACGCCGCCACGGCCGCGGATGTCGAGGTACGCGATCTCGATCTTCGCTTCGTCACCGATCAGAGCGACGCACGCGGAGAGGTCGGCCCGCGCTTCTTCATCGCGACCCAGTGCGATCCGAGCCTTCGCGCGCGCGAAGAGCTCGTCCGCAGTCGTAGCCGGTGCATTCGCCGACGAATGTGCGGATGCGGCAGCGGCCGCCGGATCGAAGCGCGCGAGCCAGTCCGTCATGGGGCAACGAAGATACGTCCCGGCGCACTCATCCGCCCGTCGCCGCGGCGAGATCCAGCACCTTCTGCTGGAGCGCGGCCCAGTCCGCGCGCTCCCGCAATGGATCCAGCACGGAACTATTCTGTAGGTCGCCGATGTCGACGTAGCCCGCTTCCACCGCGGCTCGGAACGTCGCGAATCCGCGGTCGAGCCACAGGTCGGTGAGCTCGTCCCGACGTGATTCATCGAGAATCGTCGCGTTTCGGGCGGCTTCGGCCAACGTCATCCACATCCCCGTCATCCGGCGCAGCACGCGCCATTCGGTCGGGTAGAGGCGCACGGAACGTTCGAGCGATTCCGCCGCGCGCTCGATCGCTCCCGACTTCGCTTCGAGCTCGCACGATCCGAGCCACCACTCGCCTTCGTAAGCGGCCCACTGCGGATTGTTCGGCTCACCGGCCTGCACGTCCTTCAGGATCGTGCGCGCGCGCTCGAAGTGCCGCAGCCCTTCGGCGTGATCGGTTCGACCGATCATCGCGCCCAAGCTCGCTGTCGCGACCGCCAAGGTCGCTCGCGCGCGACGTTCTTCGGGACGCGCGTTGCACAACGCTGCCTGACTCGCGACTGCGGCTCGCATCAACTCCAGCGCTTCGTCCCGAGTCGGATCGTCCTCCGACAGCGCACCCGCGAGGCTCGCGCGGCAGTCGTTCAGGGCCGTCGCGTGATCCGTGTTCGCCGGATAGTCACGCACGAGAGTTTCGAGCAATTCGAGAGCACGCCGATAGTGGGGAATCGATCCGCGCCGGTGCATGCGGCGCCAAGTCGTCGTCCCGAGATTGATGTACGCATCGGCCAAGGCCGTGCGCGCCTCGCGTGCGACCGGATCGAGCGCGAGCGCACGCTCTTCCACGGCGACGGCTTCCTCCAACGTCGATTGCGCTTCTTCGAGCGCGCCGATCTGAATCTCCTGGTAGCCGAGCGAGCACAGGCTCGCCCCCAGCATGAGCAACGAGTTCGCGCTGCTGTCCGCTTCGACCATGCGTCGCGCGATCGCGATGCTCTCCTTCTGGCGCGCACGCGCATCGTCGTGGCGACCGAGGATGAACAGCGACGTCGCGGCGTGGGACAGCGCGTTGCGCAGGAGAGTCGCACGCCGCGACGCGAAGGCGTCGGCAACGGAAGTCGATCTCAATCGGGCGCACACGGCCTCCGCGTCCGCGAGAGCCTCTTCCGTGCGGCCGAGTTCACGCAGCAAGCCCGCACGCCGCATGCGCGTGCGCGCCGTTTGCCAATCGAGCTCGCCGGGCCGCAAAACCGCGGGATCCGCGAGTTCCAGGACCTCGATCGCGCTCGAGAGCAGAGTCTCGGCTTCCGCGTTCCGGCCCTCGAGTTTCCTGATCTCGCCCACGCGCGAACGCGCGACCGCGGAGCGCACGACGCCGACGTCTTCGTCGGGCGCGATCGAGATCAGGTCTTCGTTCAGAACCAGCGCGTCCTCGAGGATCTTCGTGCGCAAGGCATCCATGCCGGGCACGCCGTCGAGGTCGTGGTCTCCGACGCGGGACAGCAGATCCTCGATCGACTGTGCGGCGACGTCGAGGCTCGAGCGCGCGCGGTCGCGTTGCAAGTGCGCTTCTTCCAGCGCCGAACGAATGTCACGGTTCGCCGCGCGCTGCTGGATCCACAGCGCGGTCGGCACGCCCAGGACGAGCAGCGCAGCGAGTCCGTACGCGGCGGCATGTGCCGGGCGACGTTGCGCGAATCGAGCGACTCGCAAAAGCGGCCCCGCCGGCCGCGCTTCGATCGGACGGCGCTCGAGCACGCGCGTGAGGTCGCGCGCGAAGTCCGCGGCCGTCGCGTATCGCCGCGCGGGATCGCGCTCCATCGCCGTGAGGCAAACGACCGCCAAATCACGCGGAATCGCAGCATTTCTCCGACGTGGATCTTCGACGCGACCGTCCGCGATCCGGCGCAACATGTCCGTTGCCGAGTCAGCCGCGAACGGCAGTGACAGGGTGAGGACTTCGTAGAGCGACGCCCCGAGCGAGTACACGTCACTCTTCGCGTCGCCGTCGCCCGCGCCGCCGGCGACGATCTCCGGCGGCATGTAGGGCATCGAGCCGAGGTGCGATCCCGATTGCGTGAGCCGCTTCGCGCCGTGCGCCGACGACAAACCGAAATCGACGAGCAGCACGCGCCCAGCGCGCGTGACCATCACGTTCGAGGGCTTCAAGTCGCGGTGGAGGACGCCGCGACGGTGCGCGTGTTCGAGCGCTTCGGCAACCTCGCGCACGATGCGAGCGGCGCATTCCCACCACGCGCCCTCGAAGAGCGGCGACGAGCCGGACCCGGGCAAGGCTTCGAGCAAGTCGGCTCCAACGAGCGAGTCGGGTGCACGTCCGGTGAGCTTCTCGAGGACGTCGCCGAACGAAAGTCCGTCGACGAGCTCCATCGCGAAGTAGGGGATGCCGCGCTCTTCGCCGACCGTGTGGATCGGCACGATGCCCGGATGTTGGAGGCGCGCCGTGGCCTCGACCTCGCGGCGAAAGCGCTCGCGTGCGCCCTCGAAGTACAGGTGTTCCGGCCGAATGAGCTTGAGCGCGACTTCACGGCCGAGGGAGATCTGTCGCGCGCGATAGACGACGCCCATTCCTCCCGCGCCGAGGCGCGCGATCAGATCGAAGTCACCGAGTCGATCGGGGAAGGCTTCGGCCTGCGCGGTGACGGGCATCTGGATCAAGCCCGCCGCGCGCAGCGTGCGGATGCGGCTCGCGAGCGCGACGGCGTGTTCGGGATGGCTCGTGCACAACGCGTCGAGGGCTGCGTCGCCCTCGGACTCCATGCGATCGAGGCACTCGACGACGAGATCGTCGAGGGCGCTGGCGCGATTCGGATCGGATGAGTGGGGGTTCATACTGTGTCGTGCTTCCGCTGCTAGCATCGTCGATGGGAGCAGACCGTGGCAACGCCCGAGGAAAGCGCACATCTCGCCGAGGAAGCAGCGCGCGGCGACCGGCGTGCGATGCAGACGCTTCTCGAGATGCACCTCGACGGATTGCGCGCGTTCGTCCGACTACGGACCGGCCCGGAGTTGCGTCAGCGCGAGTCGAGCTCGGACCTCGTCCAGTCCGTGTGCCGCGAGATCCTCGAACAAGCGCATCGCTTCCAACATCCGAGCGAGAGCGCGTTCCGGCGCTGGCTCTACACGACCGCGCTGCGGAAGATCTCGGATCGCGCGGAACACTGGCGTGCACAGAAACGTGATGCCGGTCGTGAGCAACCGTGGCCTTCGCGCGGCGGCGACGAGGCCTTGTTCCAGCGCTATCAATCGTTCTCGAGTCCCAGCGGGCACGCGATGCTCGCCGAGGAAATCGAGCGCGTGGAACGCGCGTTCACGGAGCTCAACGAGGAGCAGCGCGAGGTGATCACCTTGGCCCACGTCGCGGGCTTGTCGCGGCTCGAGATCGCGGAACAGATGGGGCGTAGCGAGGGCGCCGTGCGCGTGCTCCTGCACCGGTCTTTGGCGCGGCTGGCCGAGGTGCTCGATACCGGTCGCCCGGGTGATCGTCGTGCCGCCGACGACTGAGAGCCCGTGAAGAAATCGAGTCTACGGGCTCTCAGCTTCATGTGGCGACGCTTCGCGTCGCGAGAGCGTGTGATTTCTTCACACGCTCCGAGAGGCCGTGGACCCTGTTGCATCGCTCCGCGAAGTGGGAGCTCCTGAATTGTTCACGGGGTCTCGGGCGCCGCATCGCACCGTCAGCTGCTAGCGCAAGTTCCCGAGCACTTCCTGCGCGATCGCGAGGTGATGCCGCGTGTGCACGGCGCCGAAGCGCGCCCATTGCGCGAGGTCGAGCGGCCCGAGGATCTGGTGAGGCACGAAGATCCGAGGACGAGGCGCGCGCGCGTCGAAACCACGCCGGAACGCGCCCAGATCCTCGACGAAACGCGCGGCCCACTCACGCGTCGTGCCGACTTCGACGTCACTCGGCGGGACGACCATGCGCGGCGATTTCGCTTGTCCGCGAGGCAGCGCACCAGCCGCGAGGATGTCGAGGGCGCGTGCATCCTGCTCGGCCTCGGCGACGACGAGCAGTCCCGATCCGCGCGCCAGATTCGTCAGGTTGCGCAGCACCAATTCGTTCGCGAGCGTCAGGTGGCACGCGTGTTCGAGGGCCGACCAGCCCGAAACGGATCCGGCGCGGACCTCGAGAGCAGCGGGGTCCGTCGCGAGGAGTCGAACGACGTCCTCGACGGCCGTGGTGAACGATTCGAGCTCCGTCTCGGCGTCGAAGCGTGACATGGGCGCACGAGAGTACGGTACGCTCATCACCAGAGCACGATGCGCATCGTCTCCCTCTGCCCGAGCTTGACCGAACTCGTCTTCGCCCTCGGGCGCGGCGCGGAGCTCGTCGGCATCACCGAGTGGTGCGTGCACCCCGCGGACGGCGTCGCGCGCGTCGAGAAGGTCGGTGGAACGAAGTCGCCCGACGTCGCGCGGATCGTCGAACTCGCACCGGACCTCGTCCTCATGAACGAGGAGGAGAACCGCCGCGAGGACGGACGATACCTGCGCGCGGCCGGCCTCGAGTGCCACGTTTCGATGCCGCGCGACGCGGCCGAAACCGCCGCGATGGTTCGCTCGATCAGTGCGGCCGTCGATTCCGTCGACGTCGGCGCCGGAATCGCGGCCGACATCGAACGTCGCATCGTCGAAGCGCGACTCGCATCGACCGGGAAACCGCGCGTGCGCTTCGCGTACTTGATCTGGCGGAAGCCCTTCATGGCGGTGAACGGCGACACGTACGCCAGCGCGCTGCTCGAACTCGCCGGCGGCGACAACGTGTTCGCCGCAAATCCCGAGCGCTATCCCGAGATCTCGCCGGCGGACCTCGCGACGGCGTCGCCCGACGTCGTGTTGCTCTGCACGGAACCCTTCCCGTTCCAGGAGCGGCACGCGGACGAGCTCGCGACGATCACAGGGATAGCGCGGCATCGTTTCGAGATCGCCGACGGCGAGTACTTGTCGTGGCACGGCTCGCGCACGCCGGCCGGGATCGAGTACGCGCTGTCGCGCATCGCTGCTGCGCGCGCGGCGATCAGCGCGGTCTGAAGCGCCACACGATGTCGCGGGTCTCGTCGAGGCCACCGTCGTCGCTGCCGTCGCGACCGACGGACCAGAGCGTCGTGATGCCGTTCTCCGAGAAGCCGACGCGGATGGGACGGCCGTCGTAGGGGTCGCTCGTTTTCGCCACGAAATCGAGCAACTTCTGGGCATCCGTCCGGAAGGCGAGCAATGCGGCGCGCGCGAGGAGAAGGCGCGCCTCCAACTCGTCCGCCAACGCGAGGATATTCTCCGACGAGCCGGTGATGGCCCTGGCCACTGGTGCGAGCTTCGCTTCGATCGCGCCGAATCGCGGTTCGGGTCCGCGCTCGTGCGCGACATCGCCCAGCCTGGCGATGCGCTCGCGCCACGAGCGCAAGAAGGCAGCTTGGTCGTAGGAGATGGTCAGCGTGGTCGGCAGCACGATCCCGCGCACGCCCGACGGTGCGGCGCCACCCCGCATCTTCTCGTACGCGCTGTTGCCGAAAGCGCGCTCGCCCACGCACGCAACGGCCAGGCGAGCACGCGGGCGGATGGAATCCAGCTCGGCCTCGAGCCAACGGAGATCGGTGTCGCGCGGCAGTCTCGACAGCGCGAACTCGAGCGACCGGAGCACCCGAAGGTCCGAATCGATCGCCACGTATGCGGACACGAGCAGAGGCATGCTGTCGAAGATCCGTGTGAAATCGCGCTGTGCTCGCAACAGATCGGGCACGAGCTCAGGACGATCGTTCCACAGCGCGCGCACGACCTCGATCGAAAGCGCTTCACCGAGGGCGAGCCCTTGCGGAACCGGAAGAGTCGGGAACAGCGCACCTGTGCGGTCCAGCGTTTCCGCGACGACGCGCGGAGATACGGGTCCGAACTGCTGCGCGCGCCGCGCGATCTCGACCTGCTTCGCGACGCCGAGCCCGAGGAGATGCGCTGCTTCCGCGCCACAGGGCGGCACGTCGACGATCCCGTCACGCGCCGCGACGACATCGAGGACGCGTTGGATTGCCGCCGCGGCATCCGCGCTCGCGCACGCTTCCAGTCGAGCGAAGGCGTCGCGCGCATCGCTGCCGAGGTCGCCGGCGGCGGCCTGCGCCTGGAACTCCGCGAAGCGCTCCGCGTGAGCGATGTCCGACGGTTCGAAACGCACGCGTGCCGCCACGAGTTCGCCGAACCACGCCGTGGGCTCGGGACGGGGATCCGTGGACTCCGCGAGATCGCTCGGCACGATCGGCTGCGACTCGGCTGCGAGCCTCGACAGCTCGTCCACACGTACTTGCGCGCCCATCCAACGCAACGCGAGCACGGCGAGCAGGATCGCGAGCAGGAAGCTCGCGATGACGATCCCGACCAGGAAGGGGCGAGCGGGGGACTTCATCAGGGCTCGAATGTCGAGGGCGCGCGAGCCTCTGTCCACGACGAGGCCGAAGAACCCCGTCGCGTCGCGCTAGACGACCTCGATGCCGACCGAGGTGAGATACGCAAACGTCTCGTCGTAGTACGCCGGCAAGCGCGTGGGGTCGTTCGCGTCACCCGGCGGCACGAAGATCGCCATACCTTGTCGCGCCCGAGTCAGCAGGACGCGATACGCGTTGACCAGGTAACGCTGTGCCGAGGGGTCCTTCACGCGCTTCCACTGCTTCCCGTGGAACTTGCGGTGGAGCCATTGCCCGCCCTGCATGCGCAGGTCGGCGTCCCATGTCGCGCAGATCCAGTCGAGTTCGAGACCTTGCACTTGGAACTCGGTGGCCGCGTCCTCGAGGTAGAAGGACGACCGCGTGTCCTCTCTCTCGTCGAGGAACCAGTGCACCGGGTCGATCGTCGCGCGGACGTCGATCGCGTGAGGCTTCAGGCGCTCCGCTTGGGACGAGGCCACGAGTCCGAAACGCTCGCTGCCGCGCGCTTGGGCACGCACCCACGACTTCGCACGGTGCAAATCGCGCGTGATCACGAGCGGATAACGAGGGCGCAGCTCCCGGTAGAGCTCACGCGCTGTTTGCACGTCGTGGTCGAGCACGGCCTTCACGAAGCCCGACACTCGCTCGGCACGGAACGAGCGCATGGAGACTGCGAGATGAAGATCGTCTCTCCACTCGACATGGGCATGTCCGCGAAGCGACTCGATCGCCGATCCCGCGCCGTATTCCGAGTCCGTCAAGCGGCCGGAGATGAAGATCCTCCAGTGCGGGAAGTGCCGGCGCGCGGCTTCGAGCCACCCCTGGATCCCGTCCTCGCCGTCGTTGATCTCCTGACCTCCCCCGACCAGGCACACAGCGACGGCCCAATCGAGACGGCGATCCATGTAGCTGAGCTGGAACTCCGGTTCCGACTGGCCGAAGTCGGAAATGCCCTTGCGCGACTTCATGAAGCGCGCGGTCTTGCGCTGGTTCCAAGCGCGCTGGGCCTCATCGAAGACGACCACGTGATCCACCGGCGGTTCGGACGACTTCAGACCTGCGTCGCGGAAGTGGTGCACGTTCTGGATGAACGGTTTCACGCGTTGCTCGACGTCACCCTTGCGCACGCGCTGCCCCTCGGAGCGCAAGCGCGCTAATTCGTCGCGAGTGAGCGCCTCGTGAAGCACCTTTACGAGTGGGCCGTTCCCGGACAGGAAGACGGCGTGCGCCGGATCCTCCTCGATCGTTCGACGATGTCGCGTCGCGATGTTCAGGCCGACGAGAGTCTTGCCCGCTCCCGGGACGCCGGTGACGCACACGAGTGCCTTCCAACCCTCCTGCTGTGCCGCCCGGATGACTTGCTCCACCGTGTTCGACGTCTCTCGGAGGTTCCTGGCGCTTGCGTCGCTGCGGGAGATGGCCTCCACGGAATGTCGCGCGTAGAGAGCCCGCGCCGCTTGCACGATCGTCGGCGTCGGCTGATAGGGCTCGCGACCCCAGCGTGTGCCATCGAGCTCATCGCCCGTGGCGCCGGCGCGCGCCGAGTGAACCGCGTCGGAGAGCCCTTCGCTGTTCACATGCCGAGGCGGGAACACTCCGTCGTGGTGCATCGGAGCCCAGGCGGCATCCGACCGTGCCGCTTCCGTCGCGACGAGGATCGGGAAGATGAGCGCAGCGTGGCTCCCTCGGTGGAAGTTCTTCAGATCCAGCGCGTAGTCCCACGCTTGATCGCGGTCCGCGCGCAGGAACTCGGTGGCGCCGACCTTGAATTCGATCGGGATCAACGCCGCACCGGCGAGCACCACCGCGTCGATGCGCGTCCCCAAGCGGGGGACATCGAACTCGAGGAAGAGATGCCCCTCGATGTCCTCCAGCACGCGCTTCAGGATCACGATTTCATGCATCCAGGCGTCGACCTGCGACCGCTCCACCGCGAAGGCGCTGTGCTGCGTGAGCTGTCCGATCACCGTGCTGGCCGTCGTGGATCGGAACTCGGCCGTGCTCGCCGAGTAGTACGCGGATCCGAGCAGCGGGGCGGCGGAATGCGACACCACGGGAGACTGCACGGTCGATGCCGACGACGCCAGCTTCGGGCCGGCTTCTCGAGCGCGAGCAGCGGGCCTCGGTATCCGCCGGCGTTGATTCGCTCGCTCTCAGTCCACGGAATCCGCGCGCCGGGCGACGGACGCCACAACGTCCGCACCCAACGATCGTGCAACGAGCGATCTTCTCACCAACCCTCGGGCAGCTCGACGACGATCGGGCTCGTCTTGGGCCAGTATTGGAAGTCGAACAGGATCAGCGCGAAGTCGAGGATGAACAGGGCGAGGATCGGGCTCGCGATGGCGATCGCGAGCCGGCGCAGGATGCGTCGGTGCGGAACAGGACTCTCGGCCACAGGTTCGGCGACGCCCTGTCCCTGCTCGAACGCGGGCGGCCTCGGTCACGGTTGCTCGAGCTCGATCGGTGGCGGTGGCGGTCGGCTCGCCGCGTTCGGCGTTCCCAGAGTCTCGGCAGATTCATTGACCCTCGCCGCCAGCGGACTCCCGACGGGAACGCCGACGTTCTCCCTGCAAGGCACGACTCCGCAGTCCGGAGGCGCAGGCACCACGTTCGGAGATGGACTCCTGTGCATTGGAGGTTCCATCGTCCGCTTGATGGTTGTGCCAGCGACTGGTGGCACGGCATCGATCGGGTTCGTGTCCGCCACGATGCCCTTGTCCATGTTGGGCTCGATCGGTTCCTTGGGAGGAACGATCGAGTACCAGGCCATGTATCGGAATGCCGCGACGTTCTGTACGTCGGCCACCTTGAACTCGACGAATGCCGTCGAGGTCCTGTGGGCTCCGTGATTGGAAGCGGGTTCTAGACCGAACTCTGAGCAGCAGGGCTTCGTGGAGACCCATCGCTATCCGCGGCGCCGCGTCCTAGCTGTCGACGCGCCGCCAGAGTTCCATCAGGAGCGCATTCTGGTGCGCTCGGTTGCGGCCGCGGGCCCGCGCAGCGAAGCTCTCTCGACGTCATGCACCCTCCTCCCGTCGTCGTCACCGGTGTCGGCCCCGTCAGCGCCATCGGTTGCGGCCGCGACACGTTCTGGGATGCGCTGACCGCCGGCAAGCACGGCTTCGGACCCATAACGCTGTGCGATCCGGGGCGCTCGCCGTCGCGGATCGCGGCGGAGGTCAAGGGCTTCGCGCTCGAGGACTTCGTGCAGGGCGGAAGGGCGATGGCGCGGCAGATGCCGCGGCCCGTGCAGCTCGCGCTCGCGTCGGCGGTGCTCGCGCTGCACGACGCGGAGCTCGACCTCGACGCCTGCGACTCGGACCGCCTCGGCATCCACGTCGGCACGTCGGTCGCGAACCTCGGGTTGGCGCTCGACCTCAACACGCAGTGGAACAGCGGCAAGGAACCGCCCGCGCACGCGGCGTTCTACGTCTTCAACCACTCGGCGGCCTGCATTCTGTCGTCGTTCTTCAACATCCGCGGGCCGACGCACACGACGACATCGGGCTGCAACTCCGGCCTCGACGCGCTCGGCCAGTCGATGCGCATGATCCAGTCGGGCGCCGTCGACGCGATGCTCGTCGTCGGCACGGATTGCGAGGTCGTGCCGTCGATCCTCGCGGTGCTCAACGCTTCGGGCTCGCTCGCGCGGCGGTTCAACGACGCGCCTGGGATCGCGTCGCGGCCGTTCGATCGCGGCCGCGACGGCAACGTGATCGGCGAGGGCGCGGGGGCGCTGCTGCTCGAGTCGCTGCCGCATGCGACGAAGCGCCGCGCGCGGATCTACGCGCGACTCGCGGGCTACCAGCAGTGCTCCGCGGGCCAGAATCGGCAGTACAGCCACGAGAAGCCGGAGCTCGATCTGCGCCCGTGCGTGCGCGCCTTGCGCGGCGCCCTCAACGAAGCGCGGTGGACGCCCGAGGGCGTCGATCTCGTCAGCGCGAACGGCTCGTCGTCGGTGATCTACGACCGGATCGAGGGCCAGGCGCTCGCCGAGACGTTCGGCGCGGGGCTGCCTCACGTGCGCGTGCACTCCACGAAGTCGATGCTCGGACAGACCGGCGCGGGCTCGTCCGCGTTGCAGGCGATCGCCGCGTGCCTGTCGATCCGCCGCGGAACCGTCCCCCCGACGATCAACTGCGAGGACCAGGATCCCGCGTGCGGCGCGTTGAACATCGTGAAGCAGGCCGAGCACACCCCGGTCGCGCACGTGCTCGTGCATTCGATCGGCTTGGGAGGCTTCTACTACTCCGCCGCCGCGTTCGAGCGGCTCGACCTCGGCGAACCGGGCGTCTCGGGCATCATCCGGGTCGCGTGGAGCAAGGGCGTCCTCTCGCGCTTCGTACCGGCGGCCGAGTACCAGAAGCCGCTCGTGCCGTGGCAGCCGCGCCGGGACGACGGACGAAGCGCGTGAACGTCGAGCGCGCGCCGTGCGCGATCAGTTTGCGCGCACCGCCGCATTGGGGGTGGGTCAGGAGGTCGACGGCGAACACTCGGTGCCGTTCTCGAACCTCCGCTTCCTGGTAATCGAAGCGAACTGTCTCTGCATCGACGCCGAGTTCCGCATCGATCAGAACGGCACGTTGTCCGCTTCGGTCTGCCTGAGCGGCCTCGGTGGCCCGGGCAACGTACCGGTCGACCTGACGACCTACCCGCGCATCACGCGGCTCGAGATCGTGAACAGACTCAACGATGTCCGGGGACGTGACTTCGCGCCATGGGGGCGTGTCTTCGCGCCATGTGCGGCCGCGCGTTGGATTCGGCCGCGGAGCTCGAAAGCTCCGCGGCACGGGAAGCGAGTCTGGGCATCAGGTGCACTGCGCGTCGGCGGGGCCGGCGCGATCGGGCATGGAGATGCATTGGCAGGACGAAGGCCGTTGCCGTCGTTGCGGTTGTCCGGCGTGTTGCCGTTGCGCTTCGACGAGCGCGCGTTCGCTGCGTCGTTCCAGTGGTTGCCGCCGCGAAGCACGCGCGTTCCGTCAGGTGGGAACCCGCTCCCCAGTTCGTTGAAAAAGATCACGCGTCGGCGCCGGTCCGCGCCGGGAACGGCGTGGGGTGCATCACTCCGGCGTCGATCGATGTCGTTGGCACGCAAGCGACCCGGCGGTCACGCAGGACTCGCGCGCGCGAGCCGAGAAGTGAGGGTATGCGACGGGGTCGCATCGAGGGAACCCCGGTCTGCGTCGGCATCAAAAAAAAAACGAGACTGCCGTTGTGCTCCGGCGGCCCGCCGTCGCTGTCGGCTGCGCACGTGCTCCGGCTTGCCGCCTGGCAACGGCGTTTTCCAAGCGCTTGGCTGGGTGAAGTGGTGAAGTAACTAAGGGGTGATGCCCCTGGCAGGACGAAGGCCGATGCCGAAGTTGCGGCCGTCCGGCGGGCTGCCGTTGCGCTCCGACGAGCGCGCGAACGCTGCGTCGCCCCAGTCGGCGCCGCCGCGAAGCACGCGCGTAACGTCGCCTTCCTCGTCTTCGAACAAGCCGTCCCCGAGCTGCCTTGGGCCGTCTCCATAGGCATCCCGGCACGACTCCCCAATGTTTCCGTGTACGTCGTGCAGGCCGAAGGGGTTCGCGCGCAGTGTGCCAACTGGGAACGTGGAGGTCTGGTCGTCCTCGTTGTGACGGATGTTCGCCGACCCCACCAGAAGGTCCGGATCGTCACCCGTCCACCACGCCGTCGGCGTGCCAGCGCGACACGCGTACTCCCACTGCGCCTCCGTCGGCAGCCAAAGCCACCCGAGCGAGCGCGAGAGCGCGGCGGTGCAGTCGTCCCAACTGATCTCGCTGACCGGCAGGAGCGACTGTCGCCATTCACGAGCGCCCGCTCGAACGCGCATCCCACCCCCGATCCGATCCCACTGCGCGTTGGTCATCTCGTACTTCGACTGGAAGAACGGATCGAGGTCGATCCGCGTCAGGGAGGCCTGCTGGATCGTTTCGAGGCCTTCACGAACCTCCTCGACCGGCACTCGGCCACCCGGGAGCAGCACGAACACGAGCCCGGTTCCCGCTGCGAGGACCAGCTTCCCCTCCGCGTCACGCCGCGGCGCACCGTCGGCTCCGCGTTCCGGTTCGTCGCCCGATTGCAGGTGCGCGAACTCCCACAGGCCCGAGTGCGGATCCGCGCCGATCGGAACCAGCCCGATCTGCGGGCTGAGACGCTCGCCGCTCGGCCAGCGGACGCCGCGGTACTTCTCGCTGCGCGCAATCGCGTCGATGGCCGCGGTCCAGCGCGCTGCGAACTCCGGGCTCGCCACACTGCGTTCCGCGATCGGAATCCGACTCTCGAGGTGCCGCAGGCCCTGCGCGATCGCCACCAACTGCGCGTGCCACCAGTCGTCTTCGCTGCGCTCGAAGCGCCACGTGCGTTGCTCGTCGAGCGCGCGGTCGAGTTCCAGGACCTCGCGCTCGAACTGCTCGCGCTCCGCATGCCGCGCGGACAGGCTCGCTCCACGCCAGGCAGCAACCTCGCGCTCCAGCAGCGCCGAGTTCGCCGTGATACTCGCCGCCAAGCCGCCGACATCCGCGGCGCCGGCCGCGCCCAGCGTGGTGATCTCCTCCACCGCTGTGCGTTCCTCGGTCAGCGCTTCGTCGAGATGGCCTGTGCGAAACAACGCCCAAGCCAGTGTGCCGCGATGGAGCGGGCGCTGTGCATCCGACGCCGAAGCCACCGCCCTGCGTGCGAGGAGGAGCGCCCGCGACTCCCCACCCAGCACGGGTTCGTCCGGATCCACGAGTGCCCGGGCTGCTTCGTTCAGCCCGTCTGCATGCTCGGGCGAGCCCTCCTTGGACAACTCGGCTTCGAGTTCGGGTGAGCCCTCCTTGGACAACTCGGCTTCGAGTTCGGCTTCGACTTCCGCCCCGCTCGGCCAAGGCTCGAGGCCGAGCATCCGCGCGTACCAGGCGAGCCGCGCTCTCAATGGAGCGCGTTCCCGCGCGCGCGGGTGCGACTTTCGATCCGCAACCTTGTCGATGTCGGTCCAGGGCAGCGCCCGTGCGCGCACCTTGGCCAACTGCTCCTCGACATCCGGCAGACCCGGCGACCAGGCCTTGCCCGACTTCGGATCCTCCGCCTGTCCCTCGACGAGCAAGCGCGCGCGCTCGATCCACCACACATGCGCCGGCTGATCCTGCTTGCGCGCGTACGCGAGCGAATCGTCGAGCGACTCGAACACCGCCAGATCGTCGATCAACCCGCGGATGCGCAGCTCGCGCTCGCGCACCAAGGCCGCGTCCTTGAGCTTCTCGGCCTCGTTGGCCTTCGCGTCGGCGCGGGTCGTCTCGAGTCGTGCAGCCAGCGCGCTGCGGTCGGCCGCGCGCATCGCAGAATTCGCGGTCAGACTGGCGCCACCGGCCACGAGCACGAGCAAAACCATCGCCGCCAGCGCGGCGCGTTCGATGCGTTTGCGCCGTCGAACGCCGGCTCGCGAAGCTCCAAGGAATGCTCGGCCGCGCGCGTCGAGATCCAAACGCTCGGCGGTGACGAGTTCCTCGGACCGCCGCAGCTTGCTCGTGCCGTCCGTCCACAGCTCGCGCGTTCCTCCGCTCGATTCCCAGGCCGAGCTCGCGGCCTCGACCTCGCGGCGCAGCTCGAGCGCCTCGCGTTCCGAGGCCAAGAGGTTGCGCAATCGCGGCCAGGCATCGAGCAGCCGCTCGTGCGCGACCTCGACGGTCTGTCCGGCGTCAGCGTCGCCACCGAGCACGACGAGGCGCCGTGTCACGAACGGAGCGGCCAAGGCGCGGATCTCCGTCTCGCTCGTCGACAGCTCGGTCGCCAGGCTGGCGAGCTTCACGCGGCGACGTGTGAAGCGTTCGCCTTCGTCGCTCTGAGCCAGCGCGCGGAACAGGCGATCGACGCGCTTGTCGGTCGTCGACGTGCTCGCACTGGGTGCCGGCGACGCGCTCGCGCCGGACGCCGATGCCCCGCTCGCTCCGACCGTCGGTGCCGCGCTCGCGCCGGACGCCGACGCAGTGCTCGCGCCCGGAGCGCCGGCTCGCGCTTCGGCGAGCGCGGCTTCGGCCTGTTTCTCCAGCGCGCCGGCCACGCGACCGGCATCGACGTAACCTTGCTTGGTCAGTCCGCCGCCGAAGCGCTCGCGCTCGGTCCAGAGCGTCGTCAGCACTTGCGAGAGCAGTGCCAGCGCGCCCGGTTCGCTGGCGACGTCGGCCACGATCGTTTCAGCGAGCCCGGGCTCGACGCCGACCTTGCGTCCGCGCAAGGGCTCGACGATCACGCGCGCCAAGCGTTCCGGCGCGATCGAGCCGATCGGCCAGCCGTCCGTTTGCAGGAATCGGCGCAAGCCCTCGTGTTCGATCAGCGGTGCGAGCAAGTCGGCGCGCGCGCTCGCCAACACGATTGCGCCGACCTCAGCGGCCGACGCGGCGGCGCCGGCGACGAGCGCGAGGAACGCGCGGCCTTCCTCGCGATCGATCGCTGCCAGCGCGGCTTCCTCGAGCTGATCGACGAGCAACACGGGCAGATCGCCTTGCGCCGCGAGCCCGCGCAAGAGATGTGCGAGCGCGCGGTTCTCCTCGTTCGACGATGTGCTCGCGCGCCGTGCGCTCGGCGTGCTCAGTGCCTCATCCACCGCGGCCGCCCAGCGCGCGGCGTCCTCGGGCGATCCACCGCGCGCGCTCGTCAACGCGCGGCGCAGCGACGCGATCGGTTTGTCGCCCGGCAGCACCAGGATCGGCCGCAGCGTGCGCCCCGTCAGCGCGGCTTTCGTGCGCAACGCCGGCACGATTCCGGCGCGCAGCCACGAGGATTTACCCGAGCCGCTCGCGCCGTAGACGAAGAGTGCGCCGCGTTCCTCGACCCGTGCCAGCGCGGCCTCGGTCTCCTCTTCGCGGCCGAAGAAGATCGCGGCGTGCTCTTCCTCGTAGGTGAGCAGGCCGCGGTAGGGATCGAGCCGCAGCGCGTCGGCGGAGGGCGCGTCGGGGCCGGCGCGTGAGTTGCGCACGATCGCGGCGAGATCGTCGGGCGCGAGCGCGAGCTGGAACTCCTGACCGGCGATGCCTTGGTAGACGACGGTCGGCGCGTGCACCTGTCGCGCGTACCAGCCGACGTGCCATTCGGAACCGGCACTCGTCACGGCGGCCATCGGGAACAGCGGCAGCACGAGATCGGGTTCGCCGAAGAGGTACGGTCGCGCGGGTGCGAGCTTCGACCACAGCGCGGGCTCGAACGTGCGCGTCGACCACGAGACGGAGTTGCCGGAGAGGCGCGCGATCTCGGCCACGTGACCGTGCGCGGCGCGCTCGAGCTTGCGCACGAAGACGAGCGAGAGGTTGCCGAGCAGCGGCACGCGCTCGCAGAACTCGACCAGCGCTTCGAGCAGCGCCGGCACGCTGTCTTCCCGGAACGCGGGCGGCACGTCGCCGTGCGTGCTCTGCGCTTCGTTGCGATAGAAGGGCAGCGCGTCGAGGAGTTCTTGGATGCGGCGCGGTTTGGGGCGCTCGCGGCCGGCGCGCGATCCAGCGGGCAGCGCCGCGATGCGGCCGGCGAGGAGCTGCAGGCCTCCACTGGTCGAGAGCGGCTCTTCGAGGCCGTCGAGAGTCGCGCGGAACGCGAGCGCGGCCGGTTCGGTGCGTCCGCGCAGGAGTGCGGCGCAGGTGCGTTCGAGTTCGACCCAGTGGCCGAGCGAGGGGCGGTCGAGCTTGGCTGCGACCGCTTCGAGCGCGCTCGAGTTCGCGTCGATCGCGCGACACGCGGCCCACAGGGATCCTGCGAGGATGCGTGCGGCCAGCTCCCACGCCAGGACGAGGCCCTCGTGCTGCGTCGAACGCTCGGGGTGCACGAGCGCGCGGCGAATCGAGAGTTCCAGCGGCAGCGGAAGCGCCAGGCGAGCGAGCCGGACGTCGAGCATGAGCGGAGAGGGTACCGCGCCGCTGGAGCGGTGTCAGGCTGGTCCACTCATCGGTGAATGGTTCAGCCGGGCGCCGGGGAGCATGGCATCGTTGCCTGGCACCGTTGCACGGCACCGTTGGATGTCACTGTCGCATGTCACCGTTGCATGTCACCGTTGCATGTCGCGCAGGAACTCGCCCCGCCAGGCGCGCGGGCTTCGGCGTCGAGCGGCATCGCGTCGATCGCTGGCGCGAGGAGCTCATCGAGTCGGCGGTGATCCTCCGCCAGCGCCTGCGCGAGCGGTCCGGCCAGGCGTCCGGCCGCAGCGCAGCGCGGCATGAGCACGTGGTTCTCGAGGTGCACGTGACGCAACACGCCGCCATCCATCGCCTCCAGCTCCGCGAACAAGGCGCGATACGTGTTGCACGCCGATGTGGGCAGCGTGCACGCTCGCGAGCTCGCACGGATGCGCGCGAGGATCTATCCGACCGCGATGTGATCGACGTGCATGGCGGCGAACTCGGCCTGGACGACGTCGGAGGCCGCGCTGCCCGATAAGAGCGCTGGGAAGAGCACGCGCTCCTCGAGACCGTCGGTGATCATCGCGATCAGCCTGTGCGCACAGCCGTAATGGGGACAGGGTCAGATCGAGCGAGAAAGGTGCGCGGCATACGGCGCGTACCTGCCGAGAGGATGCCAAGCCGAACAAGATTGTGAATTCCGGCTGAGTTGAGCTGACCAGCGCGGGGCCGACGTTCGCAGCGCGGATCAGGTGACCCGGACGTGAAAATCGTGCTCAACGGCACCTTCCAACGGCTCGGGGTGGAAAGCGATCGCTTGCCTCTTCCGAATCGCGCTGGTGTGACGGTCGAGCAACCGCACCTTCGTGTTGAATCCGCGTTTCATGGAGGTGAGGAGCTGCGTCTGACATTCGTCTCGCTCCACCCGCCGCCCGCCGATCCGAACGATCACGTGCGCTCCGTCCGCGAGGAGCGGGGCCACCCCTGCCCACGAGTCCTCGATGAACTTCCAGTAGCTCTCGGCGCCGCGATGGCGATCGTCGTTCTCGCTACCTCCGGTCTCCGGGACGGTTCCTCCGCCGAGGAGCCAGAGGCGCAGCCACTGGTCCTCGCGATAGTTCGTGGTGTCGAGATACGGGGGCGAGGTGATGACGAGCTTCACGCGCCCCCGTGCGGCGGCGAAACGCTTCGACGCGTGGCGCACGTCGCAGTTCTTCACGCTGCCGCGCCGGTCGGCTGGCTCCGAGGCGAAGCGAAACGCGGCGACCTCGCGCAGGATCGCGAAAACGTCGCGCTTGGGCGCTCGCGAGTCTCTCTCGCGCCACCAGCGCACGGAGTAGTCGGGCTTCGTGCTGATCGTTCGCGGCATGCGATTGCTGAAGCAGAGCGCGGTGCGGTGGCTCTCGCCGTGAAGCAGGCCGAGAGCCATCGCACCGATGAAGCAGTCGTCGCGTCGCCGCCTCCACGCGAGCGTGTCTCTCAGGAACGCAACCTGGTGGAACGTCGAAGGATGGTAACACCACCTGAAGAACTCGGTCGGCGCGGTTCGGCGCTCCGCCTTCGCGCACGAATCCTCCAGCTCACGAATGCGCTCCAGAACCGCTCGGAGACGAGGCGGGTCCGCCTTCGCGCGCGACACGCAGACGGCGACGGGATTCGTGTCGCAGCCGATCGCGTCTCGGCCGCGCAGGAGGGCCTCGAACACGGTCGTACCGCGGCCGCAGAAAGGGTCGAGGACGAGATCGCCAGGCTTGGACCACGCGAGTTGACGCTGGACGAATTCCTCGGGGAACATGGCAAAATAAGGGCAGATCGAGTGGAACCGGTGTCGCATCACGCGCCTTCGGACTGCAGCTTCGCGATGACGGCGATGACGAAGTCCCGGAGCCGCGAGTCCCAGTCAGCCATGTCCACGTGCGTCCCCTTCGCATGAAGTTGGATCCCAAGGTCGGCGTAGTGAGGCATCGTGTATCGGTAGAAGAGCTCCCCGAACTGGGAGACCCGACGTCTCCACTGAATCGCGAGTTCGACCTGCGCGAGATCGTCGTCGTCCACGCCACCGTCGATACAGAACGGGATCATGATCGCGGGCTTTCCCTCGCACGCGGGAGCGGGGGCGAACCAGGTATTGTGAAAGCGATCGATGAGGTGCTTCAGGCTCTTGTCGTCCCAGTTCTGGCCCGAAGCAACCTGGGCAAGCAGATACCAGGCCGGAGGGTGCGCATGCGGCGTCGCCTTCCACGCGATGACGTCGATTCCGTCATCCTTCACATGGGGTGGCGCTCCTTTCGGAGTCACTGTGACGGGGGTACCGTCTCCGAGCGCCGCGTAGATCACGGCGAGCTTTCCCAAGAACGTGGATGAGCGGGGTTCGAAGCCCAATGCGTAGGCGGGACCATCCTCGTATCCCGCAGCGGCCCACGTGGCGCAAGCCTGGAGCAGATCGGGCACCTTCGTCAGGTCGACGATGTCCGACTGGTGAAGCAACCCCCCCGCGCGAGCATGCGACGCGAGCAGGCAGAACAGGTACACGGTCGCACCGAGCCCTGCCTTCGGAGGGAACTCTAGCCTGGCGCCGTCGTCCGTTAGCCTGAAGGGATACGAAGCGCGGAGAGTCTTGACACGCATCTCCACCTCGACGGTGAGGCGCGCGATTCGATCGTCGTCTCGCAGCCCTTCCTCGTCGATCTCCTCGCCTTGGGTGTCGGGTTCGCATTGCGCGTCAGCGTTGATGGCGTGGACGGATGTTCCCCCGTTCTTGGAGCAGAGGGCCTCGAGCTCGAGCCAGTCAGCGAGCAACCACCGAGGCCCCCCGTTTGGTGAGGCCGTGATCACTCCAAATCCTTCCTCTTCAAATTCATGTTCGTGACGATGAGGCGGGACACCTCTACCAGCGCCTCGGCGCTCTCTAGCAAGGTCGCGTCATGCACGTATGCAGACATCAGCCCGGACGCCTTCTCCGCCTGGGTCAGCGCCTTGATGAGGTAGTCGCTGAACTGCCGCGAACGCGCGCCAGAGTACTCGTACGCCGCCTTCAGATCGCGGTTCGCGCGCAGGCGCTTCAGCGCCTGGGGGCTCGCGAGGACTTCGCCCAAAAGCTTCACGTCAGGGTTCTGGGACGCGATGACCGGCTGTTCGTCATCTTCCTTCGAACCGTACAACCAGTTCAGCAGCTCCTTCAGCTGCTCGTGGTTCCCCTTCGGGACGGGGTGGTCCTTCGGCGACGAGTCCCGCCACCGTTCGGGAAGTCCGAGGAACTGGCGGTACTCGGGCCGCGTGAGTGCCGTGTAGAGGTGCGAGAAGAAGAACACCCGCCCGGGGAAGCGACCTTCTTGGTCGAAGAGGCCTGCTGCGCGAGCCTGATCGAGCACGAAGATCCCCTGCACCAACCGTTGCACCGTGTCGTGACGGTCGCCGAGGCTCCGCGCGATGTCTTCGAGCGTCGTGCCCTTCTTCTTCTCCTTGCGATACCACTCTGCCGCAAAGCGAGCTTTCGCGTAGGAGTCCCACTTGTGCGTGCCGTTGATGTGTTTGAAGCCGATCAGCTGGCGCGCCTCATCGCGGCTGCCGAGCTTGATCACGTGCACGCGGTCGAATGTCGCCACCGTGGCTTCGGACATCTCGGGAATAGCGATGCCGGCGGACCTCGCAAGAATCGGATCTTTCAGGACCTTGATTGCGGCGACTCGTCGGTTCCCCTCGACGACAACCTTTTTGCCCGTCTCTTCGACCATGAAGAGAGGCTCGAGATCGATGTATCCGTTGGCCGCAATCGACTCGACGAGCTCCATGAGGTCGGCCTGCTCATGCAGCCGCTTGATGATCGTGAGCTCGCCCTTCTTCCCAGGCGCGACGTCTTCTCCCCCAAATCGCGGATTTCGCCGGTCGAGTTCGAGATCGTCTGGGTCGATCGCGATCGGGTGGTCGAGAGGGATCTTGCGAGGCGGCACGATGGGCTCGGAGATACAGTGTTTTCCCCGGTCGCGCCAGAACGATGACTCCCCGCGGAGCGGCCTCGGGCCACGACCCCGTTCGGTTAGACATCGTCTGAAGGTAGGAGAACGCCGTAGGACTGTGCAGGTAGGTCCGCCACCCTGCAAGCGAACGTCGATCATGACGAGCGCGCGCTAGTACGCCGTGGTAGGTGAGCAGGTGCACCGCTCAACCGAGAGCTCTTGCTGCGCATCCAGGAGCGCGGAGTCGCGGTCCCGTCGTCGACGCGGATCGGGAGCAAGTACGCGCGGCGCTACGCGATCATCAACCACCTCAGCAGGCTCGAGGACTTCGACGCGCTCGCGCAGGCGGCGGTGGAGCTCGGGCGCGAGCTCCTCGCGGAGTTGAAGGACCGCGACGGCAGGCGTTCCGAGCGAGCCAGCTCGTAGATAACTCGCGCTCCGGATGAGCTCAAACTTTCCCGCGTCCCCATCGCTCGCCTTGACGGCCTGACGCGCAGCCCTCGGCTCGAACGTTGTGCCCCGGCGGCCCCGCGGCTAGACCTTCGGCCCCATGCGATTGGCAGCCACCATCCGCAACGTCGTCCATCGCTTCGACTCGCTGCGCGAAGTCATGGCGAAGGCGAACTCGCCGAAGTCCGGCGACGACTTGGCGGGCGTCTCGGCGCGCAGCGCGGTCGAGCGCGTCGCGGCGCGCGCCGTGCTCGCGAACGTGACGCTGCACACGCTGCGGCAGAATCCGGCGGTGCCCTACGAGATCGACGAGCTGACGCGCATGGTCGAGCACTCGCTCGACGAGGCCGCGTACAAGGCCGTCGCGCACCTCACGGTCGGACAGTTCCGCGAGTGGTTGCTCGAGAGTGATACGGACGGCCTGAAAATCCGCTCGATCTCCGCGGGCTTGACGCCCGAGATGGCGGCGGCGGTTTGCAAGCTCATGTCGAACATGGACCTGATGACCGTCGGCGCGAAGTGTCAGGTCATCGTGCGCGCCAACACGACGCTCGGATTGCCGGGGCGACTCTCGTCACGCTTGCAGCCGAACCATCCGACGGACGACATCGCGGGGATCCTGTACAGCATGCGCGAGGGGCTCTCGTACGGTTGCGGTGACGCGGTCATCGGCGTCAATCCGGCGACGGACACGGCCGAGAGCACGGCTGAGATCCTGACCGCGATCGATGGTGTGCTGGAGAAGAATGGGATCCCGACGCAGCACTGCGTGCTCTCGCACGTCACGGTGCAGATGCGCGCGCTCCGGCTCGGTTGCCCGATGGATTTGATGTTCCAGTCGTTGTCCGGATCGGAACTCGGCAACAAGGCTTTCGGCATCTCGGTCGCGCTGATGGACGAGGCCTGGGCGCTCATGAAAGCGAAGGGCACCGCGCGCGGGCCGAACTGCATGTACTTCGAGACGGGACAGGGTTCAGCGCTCAGTTCGGCCGCGCACCACGGAGTGGACCAATTGACGCTCGAAGCGCGTTGCTACGGATTCGCGCGGCGTTACGCGCCTTTTCTCGTCAACACGGTCGTGGGCTTCATCGGGCCCGAGTACCTCGAGGACGGTCCGCAGATCACGCGCGCGGCGCTCGAGGATCACTTCATGGGGAAGTTGCTCGGGCTCCCGATGGGTTGCGACGCGTGCTTCACGTATCACGCACGCATGGGGCAGGACGAACTCGAGAGCTTGAAGGTCCTGCTCGGCGCCGCGGGCTGCACGTACTTGATGTCGCTGCCCGTGGGCGACGACATCATGCTCAATTATCAGAGCACGTCGTATCACGACATCCCGTCGATCCGCAGCTTGTTGAAGAAGCGGCCCACGCCCGAGTTCGACGCGTGGATGGTCGAGCGCGACATCTGGGATTACGAGCGCGATGTGCCCGGCCGCGCGTTCGGCAAGCCGGAGGCGATCGTGCCATGAGCGCCCGCTTCGAAGCCGCTGGGTTCGGTGCTGCGATCGCGCGCGACGAGGCTGCGCGCGAGCGCGACGCCGCTGCGCGCGAGCGCGACGCCGCTGCGCGCGAGCGCGACGCCGCTGCGCGCGAGCGCGACGAGGCTGCGCGCCAGCGTGACGAGGCTGCGCGCCAGCGTGACGAGGCTGCGCGCCAGCACGACGAAGTTGCACGCCAGCACGACGAAGTTGCGCGCGAGCACGACGAAGTTGCGCGCGAGCACGACGAAGTTGCGCGCGAGCGCGACGAAGTTGCGCGTCAGCGCGACGAGGCCGCGTCATGAGCCGCACGCGACAGCTCATCGCGCGCCTGCGCGATGACCTCGGCGCTTCGGCTCCGATGTCGCTCGCGCCGCCGCTCCCGCGGATCCCCGAGCCGCCGTCGCGCGTCTTCCCGCGGCGTCAGGAAGGTTCGCGTTATGCGCGCGAGTCCGCCGCGCACACGACGGCGTTGCTCGGCATCGGTCACGTCGGCACGCGCTACGCGACGGATGTCGTGTTGCAGTTCCAGGCCGAGCTCGCGGTCGCGCACGAAGCCGTGGCGGCGGAGCTGCCCGCCGATTGGGCCTCCGCGAACGGACTGATCGGTCTCCGCAGTCGCGTCCAGGATCACCGCGAGTTCCTGTTGCGCCCCGATCTCGGTCGCAGGCTCGACGAGGAGTCGCTCGCGCGCTGGAAACAGGCCGGAAAACGCGGCGTGGACGTGCAACCCATCCTCGCGGACGGACTCTCCGCGACGGCGTGCATCCAGAACGGCCGCGCGTTGCTCGAGTCGTTCACGCAGGCGTGCCAAGCCCGCGGACTGACCGTCGGCGTGCCCGTCGTCGCGCGCTATGCGCGCGTGTGGCTCGAGGACGAGATCGGCGCCGTCGTGGGCGCGAAAGTCGCGGCCATCCTGCTCGGCGAGCGGCCCGGACTCGGCACGGGCGACGGACTCTCCGCGTACCTCGTCTACGATCCGAAGGTTGGCAACACCGACGGCCAGCGGAACATGATGTCGAACATCCACGCGCGCGGCACGCGACCCGAAGTCGCCGGCGAGCGCCTTGCGGTGCTGGCGCGCGCGATGGTGGATCAGAAGAAGAGCGGCGTCGACCTCGATCTCAGCCGACTGACTGCGGAACTCGGCGAAGCGGCTTCGCGCGTGCCTCGCGCTCCACAAGTGCGCGTGCGACTCGTGGAGGTGGGGAAGTGATCCTGCAACCGCTGCCTCCGCGCATCCTGTCCGTGCGGCGCTTGCCGAACGCCGATCCGGCGCTGCTCGTCGCGTACGGCGCCGATCCGACGCGCCATCGTTCGCTCGGGCTCATCACCGTGGATCAAGACGATCCGACCTACGTCGCGCTCGACGAGGCGACGAAACACGCGAACGTCGACGTCGTCTTCGCGAAGAGCTTCTATGCGGGAGCGAATCACGCATCGGGCCCGCTGTCGGGCGAGATCCTCGGAGTGCTGGCCGCGAGCACGCCGACCGAGATCGACGATGGCCTGCACGCGCTCGTGCGCTGCCTCGAGTCCGATGCGTGCTTCTACGCGGCGGACGAGGCGAAGAAGACCGCGGTGTTCCCGCACGTCGTCTCGTCGCTCGGTCACTACTTGAGCGCGCTCGCCGGCCTCTCGCCCGGCGATGCGATGGCGTATCTCGTCGCGCCGCCGATGGAAGCCACGATCGGACTCGACATGGCGCTCAAAGCAGCCGGCGTGCGCGCCGTGAAGATCTTCCCGCCGCCGACGGAGACGAACTTCGCGGCGGCGTGGCTGACGGGCCCGCTCGAATCGTGCGAAGCCGCGGCGGTCGCGTACTGCGAGGCCGTCGTGCGCGTCGCTGCGAATCCGAAGGGCGAGGTCTGGGGCTCATAGGCGAGCCGCAGCCGTCGAAGCAGCGATTCACGTAGAAGGCAACGTCGTGACGCCCGGCGTTCATCCGTACCAGGTGCTGTATCGCAACACGGCCACGTTCTGCACGAGCGCGACGTTCGACCTGACGAACGGCATCGAGATCCGCTTTGGGCTGTGAGCAAAACCAGGGGGCACCGTCCACCGTGCGGACACTCCGAATCATCCGTCTGGGGGATGAAAGCGGCGCTCCGATCGGGGTACCGCGATTCGTTCGGCCTGATGTGGACCTGCGCGGACCGGCAATCCTGGATCCGACGCGAACGATGGGGCCCGACGTCGCTACCCTGACCTCATGACCAAGATCACAGTGAACGACAACGGCCCTCTCCGCCTCGAAGGCGATTTCACGATCACGGATGCGACCGGAAAGCTGTTCGGCCTGGCGGGCCGACAGGTGATCTCGCTGTGCCGCTGCGGCCAATCCGCGAACAAGCCGTTCTGCGACGGCCAGCATGCGCGCCAGGGTTGGCAGTCGGCGTGCGAGGCGCGCGATCTGCCGCCGCCGAAGCCCCGGACCTGATTTTCGAACGCGTCGAGGAGGGGAACTCCGCGGGGCCGGGCTCGCGCCGCGATCCCTCAGCGTGATTGGCCGTTCGGGTGGCACTTGAGGCACGCCGAACTCTGGTAGGTGTACCCACGCACACGATCGTGCTCGTTGTTCATCTCGCGCGAGGTGTGCGCGTGGCAATTCACACACGTGAACTGACGGAAAGTCCCCGGCGTCGCGTGACACGCCGAACAATCGAGCCCGCCGTGGTCGCCGCCCTGGATCGGGAACTGTCGGTGTTCGAACGATCCGTCGCCCCACGAGCGCGTCGAGTGACAGTCCAGGCAGCTCGTGCCGATGCCGTTCGCCCCGTGATCCGGCTGCGTCGTCGCGTCGTAATCGTCGGCGTGGCACGCGATGCAGGCGCTGACGATCCCTGCATGATCGAAGTTCGCGCGTTCCCAACTCTGGATGGTGTGGCAGCGTTGGCAATCCGTCCCGAAGTTCTGCGCTTCGTGATCGCGCGCCGCAGCGTAGTCGTCCGCGTGGCACGCGAAACAGCTCGAGTCGAGGCCGCTGAAATCGTTGCCCGCGTGACAGGCCGAACACTCCAAGCCACCGTGACCGCCCTGCAGCGGGAAGAAGCCGTGCGCGAAGCCCGCGCGCGACCAATCCGTCGGTAGGTGGCAGCGCTCGCACGAATCCGTCCAACCTTGGATCTGGTGATCGGGCTCGGTGGCGACCGCGAGGTCCTTCGCGTGGCAGTCGACACAGCGCGTGCTCGTCTGCACGAAATTCCCGACTTGTGCTCCCGGATGACAGGCCCAGCAGGCGGTCGTGGTGTGCGCTCCCACCAGGGGAAAGCGCGTCTTCGCGTGCTCGGCGATCGCTCCGCGAGGCGACCAATCCGGCGCAGATTCGTCGTGGCACACATCGCACGAGGAGCCCAGCCTTCCTTGGTGGATGTCCTCGTGGCATCCGACGCAGCCGCGAGCGGCGAACTCGGCGACGTGACCGCGATCGTTGTGACAGCGCAGGCATTCGGCCGCGTCGTGCGCGCCCTCGAGCACGACGCCCGTCTCGCGCGCGTGGTCGAAGTTGAAGTCGTCGCGAATCTTCTGCCAGGTCGAGCCGGCATGACACAGCGAGCAGTCCCGCGGGAACGTGTCGTGCGGCACGACGGGACCGCGCGCGTGCTGCCATTCCTGGCGCGCGACGGGTTCGTACGCGCGGCGACCCGCGACGCCGACCGCGCACGCGAGCGACGTCAAGGCGAGCGCGAGCGCCGCGATCGATGCGTGCGCGCGTCGGATGCCGAAGATCGAGGCTGTGGCCATGGCAGTCCTCAGTATCTCGCCTGCACGAGGAAGCCCGCGGTCCACCCGTCGGCGCCGTCGCCGAACGATCGATCGACCACGAACGAGAGATCCCAATCGTCGGACAGCGCGACGTCGAGCGAACCGAAGGCCGCGTGCTGCGCGATGTCCGCGTCGTCGCCGCCGTAGTCCTTCTGCGAATACCACGCCGAATGCCAACCGAGGCCGGCGCGCGTCGAACCGAAGGCGATGTTGGCCTGAAGCCGCCCGCCGGGGCCGCTCGAGTACGAGCCGTCGGCCCACGAGGCCGCGGCAGTCAGCGAACTCGCGTCGCCGAAGACGCCTTCGAAGCCGACGCCGAGTTCGCCCGTGAAGCCCTCGTCCTCCTCGTCGCTCCAGCCTTCGAGACGTGCATCGAGCCGCGTGGAGTTCCCGACGCCCGTCCAACCGCTCACGCCGATCCGATCCAGGACGGAGTTCATGACGTCGTCCGCGCGTCGCGCGAGGAACTCGTCCCGCAGGAGCTCGGGAATCCGCCTCTGTGCGACGAACGCGCGCAGTCCCGAATCCGAATTCGCCCGCCAGGTCGCGGCGAGCCGCGCCTCGGTCAGCTCGAACCCTGTCGACTTCAGCGTGTCGGACGAGTCGTAGAGATCGACCCACGCCGTCGCTCGCACCGACCATGCGTCCGACGGACGCACGCCGGCTTCGACGACGGCGAGATTCCGATCCGCTTCGCCGTCGTGCCACGTGCTCTGCCATCCGACGCCGATCTCGGCCGCCTCGTCGGCTCCGAAGGCCTGGCGCACGTTCACCGCCGCTTGCACGTCCTCGAACGACGATCGATCGGGAGTCGGCTCGGGCATCCAACCGACGGAAGCTCCGAAGCTCGTTCCACCGCGCGTTCGTCGGTTCCACTCGAAGCCGTCGAGCACGCCGAACTCCGGCACCGCCTCCTGGAGGAATCGACCGACGAGGAACTGGTTGGGCCGATCCTCGGTCCCGCCAACGGAGTACGCGAGGTGATCGAGCCGCAGCCCTGCATCGTCGTAGTCGTAGAGCCCGTCGTCGCCGTCGACGTCCGCCGACCTCGCGAAGATCTCGCCCGCGACGCGCACCGCGCCACCATCACCGAACGGATTCTCGAGCGTCGTGTCGGTGCCCACGGAGAAGAGGCTGTACGTGTCGCCGCTTTCGTCGTTGCGCGAGCCGTCGAAGCGGAACCAAGCGCGGCCGTGGACGTTCGCTGCGCGCGCCTCGGGCGGGAGCCCGAAGGCCGGTGCGAGCAGGGGACGATCGTTGTTCCACTCCTCGGGCGGGTGCGTCCACGGCGCATGATCGATCGCGTCGTTCGCGGGCGGCGTGGAGTCCGCGTTCGGACGCGAATCGGGCACGCGGGCTTCGCCGCGGGTGCCCCTCGGCGGACGTTCCGAGCCGGGATCCAGCTCGACGCGCGCGCTGTTCACGGTCGCCGAGCGCACGATACCCGTCGCGACGGAGCCGGATTCCAAGCGGAATTCGACGCGATCTCCTTCGACGAGCCCGCCCGCGGATCCGCGGTCGACGTAGACCGCCGCACCCGCCGTGCTGGTCACGCGCAGCTCGAGGCGGATCTCTGCCGCGGAAACCGTGCGCGCGAGGATCGCGAGAGCGAGGAGCGGCGCGAACTTGGAACTCATCGCGCAGTGCCTCCCTGTGCGTCGTGGCAATCGGCGCACTCGACCCCCAGCGGTTTGTAGCGCACGACACGCGCGCCGCCGGGCGCGCGCCAGGGGACGTGACAGTCCGAGCACGCGAGCCGCGCATGTGTCGCGTCGAGCGCGAACCGCGCATCGCGTTGGTGGTCGAAGTCGAGCGTGAGGAAGTCCGGCGACGTCGAGTGGCACGCCGCGCAATCGGTCGAACCTCCGCTCGCGAACTGGCCGGCGTGGGGATCCGCGTGGCAATCGGCGCAGCGCGTGCCTTGCGCGCGCTCCGTCATGCGGCCGTTCTGGTCGCGTTCGGTTCGTTGCGCGTGGCAGCTCGCGCAGGCTGCCTCGGCGTGCCTGCCGGAGAGCGCGAACTTCGTCCAAGCGCCGTGATCGAAGGAACCGTCGCGCGCCGGCGCGAACGACTCCGTGGTGTGGCAGTGCGCGCAGCGTGCCGCTCCGCCATCGACGCGATCGAAGGCGCCCGCGTGCGGATCCGCGTGGCACACGGCGCAGTCGTCGGATCCGGCGCCGGGGTGCGGCGTGGTGCGTACACCTCTAGGACTCGTCGCGTGGCACGCCGCGCACGACGCGCGATCGTGCGCGCCGGCGAGCTCGAAACCCGTGCTGGATCCGTGCTCGAACTTGCCCGCCGCCGCGTGGAAGCTCTCCGGCGTGTGACACGTCGCGCAGGAGAGGCTTCCGGATCTCCGCGCGAAGAACCCGCCGTGCACGTCCGCGTGGCATGTCGCGCAGTTCGTCGTGTCGCCGGGGAAGAGCTCGGCGACGACGCCGAAGCCGCGGCCGTGCGCGTCGGGCGTCGACCGCGGTCGGTGGCACGCTTCGCAACCGGCCGCGGCGTGCGCGCCCTCGAGCGGGAACGAAGTCCAACGTGCGTGATCGAACCGCTCGACGTCGGCGAAGTTCGTGCTCGTGTGACACGTCGAGCAGTCGCTACCCGACTGATCCTCGTTCGCCGTGATCGCCTCGCGCGAGAACGCGCCATCGTGCGCGTCGGAGTGGCAACTCGCGCAGCTCGTGTCCGTGCCGCGGAACATCCGCGGAGCTCCAGCGTGTTGCGCGTGGCAAGCGTGACACGACGCCTCGGCGTGGGCTCCATCGAGCGCGAACCGCGTGCGCGCGTGCTCCGCCGCGCCGAACGTCGGTGGATCGAACTGCGCGCGTTCGTGGCACGCGAGGCAATCCACTCGGTCCGCGCTGCCGCCGAACTGGCCGGCGTGCGGATCCGCGTGGCACGCGGCGCAGTCGTCGGGCGATCGGCCCGGATGTGCGGCGGCGTACTCCGCGAAAGCCGCGACGTGCGGCTCGGGCGTAGCGAGCCGCGAATGGCAGTCCGTGCACGCAGCGCGATCGTGGGGGGGCACGAGTTCGAAACCGCCGGCTGCGTGCTCGATCGCGGAGATCTGGCGCGGTTCGCGGAACGAAGCGTGCTCCGCCGCGTGACAGCTCGCGCACGACTCGCCGGCGCCGACCGCGAGTCGCGCGGCGACGGCGGTCACGAACGGCGCCGCATGCGGAGAGGCGTGACACGCGGCGCAGTCCCGAGGCTCCCGGGTCGCCGCCGCGCTGCCGCCGGCTTCGATCGCGAACTCGCTGCCGCGCGCGTGGCAGTCGACGCAGGCCGCGCGTGCGTGGGCTCCCGCCAACTCGAAAGTGACGGGATGCACGAACGCCGCGACCCGGGCGAACGGTTCCGTTTCGCCGTGGCATGAGCGGCAGTCCGCGAGGCGTCCCGCGTGCGGATCGTCGTGACAGCTCGCACAGCGCTGCGATTCGCCCAGGAATCGACGCGTCGATTCGGCGAGGACCGCGTCGTCCGCGTGCTCGTGACACGCGCGGCAATCCAGGCCGCTCGTGTGTACGCCGCCGAGCGTGAACGACAGACCCTCGTGCGCATACGCGCCTCGATCGGACACTCCCGCCAGCGCGAACGCGCCGACGCCGGCCAGCTCGAAATCGGATCCGTGGTGCTCCCCGTGACAACGTCCGCAGCGTGCGACGTCGGCGAGCCCGCCGTGAAAGCCGGCGGATTCGGTCACCTGACGCCCGATCTCGGCGTGGCAGATCGTGCAGGCTGCGGTCATGCCTTTGGGCCCGTCGCCGTGGCAGGCCGCGCAATCGGCCTCGTCGATTCGCGCGGACTCGGCATGCACTCGGGTGATCGGGCCCGGCGAGTCGGAGCGCGAGACGAAGAGGACCAGCGTGACGACGAACGCCGCCGACACGATGCCGAGCACCCATCCACTGCGTCCGGTTCTCATCCGAGGATGTCGGAGTACTGCACCGCGAGGACGACGTGTCTCACGAGGACGAGCACGAAGAACAGCGCGACCCAGCGGTGGAACCAGCGCCAGGAGGCCAGGATTCCGCGCAGATCCTCGAAGTGCGCGGCCGTCATCGCGGCCCGCTGAGCGCGACCGGCGAGATCGATGAGCCGTTCGATCTCGTGCGGCGCGATGCCCTCGGAGCGAGCGCGATCACGCATCGCCGCGAGTCGGATCCGCGCCGATCGACGCGACCGCGCCAACGCGAGGAGACGCGACGGCAGCGATCCGCGCCAACGATCCTCGGTCGTCGATCGGTCGACCTCGGCGCGGAGCGCGTCGGTGAAACCACCGCGTCCGGCGTCCCACTCGGACGAAAGCGTCGCGATGCGCGCGCGAACCTCGTCGAGCTCCAACTCCTGCCCGTTCGCGGCGCGCGGGACGAAGCTGTAGAGGTACCGACCGATCGCTCCCGTGAGGACCAGGAACGCCAAGGCCCAGGCGGCATGACCTCCGACCGTGCTGCGCGGCGCCATCGAGCCGTGCACGAGCACGAGGAGCAACGCTGCGATCCCCGTGGCGACGTGCGCCGTCATCCAGGCGCGCAGGGAGCCCGGGATCCACGGGAAGCGCCGCGATCGGCGCGCGAGGTACGTGAGATTGGCGCAGACGCACGCTGTCGCTGCGATGCCGCAGGTCAATCCGAACGAGCCCGTCGGCGAGAGCAGCGCATGCTTCGCCGAGAAGGGCCGCTCCGTGAGCGGCGCGGCGTAGTAGTCGGCGTGCGCGAACGTCCACACGACGACGCCGAGCGCGAGGACGAAGGCGACGCCGAGCGCAGGCAGGAGTCCGGTGCCGAGCTCTGCGAGGATGGGTTCCGCCGCGCGTTCGCTCGGATCGAAGGAGACGCCGGAAGCTTCGAGGACTTCGGTCGGCGGCGTCCCGCCCGCGAAGATGAACACCTCGTCGTTCGGCAGTGCCTCCACCTGCCCGTCCCTCGTGCGGAGTAGCACGTCGGCTTCCTGGATCGCGACGACCTCGCTCTCGAACAGTGCCGTCAAGGTCCCGGACCGGAGGGCCTGTGCGACGTGCGCTTCGTTGCGCGATTTCAATCGGAAAAACGCCTGCTTGCGGTACGAGATCGAGACGACGTTGCCGGGTTGCTCCGCGAGGCCGAGGGCGGCCTCGACCGCGCTGTCGCCGCCGCCGACGACGAGGATGCGACGGTCTCTGTAGCCGTGCGCGTCGAGCAACGAGTACGAGACCTTGGACAGGCCCTCGCCCGGAACTCCGAGGCGCCGTGGGCTGCCGCGACGGCCGAGCGCCAGCACCACCGTGCGCGCGTCCTGCACGTCGGACTTCGTGTGAACGCGCAACGTCCCGTCGTCGCGTTGTTCGACGCGCGTGAACGTCGCCCCGGCGCGGATCGGGAGGTCGTGTTCGCGCGCGACGCGTTGCCACAGCTCGATGAGTTCCTCCTTCGAGTAGCTCGTGCGCGACAGTCGGCCGACGAGGGGGAGGTCCACGGGCTGCGTCATGACCAGCTTCTTGCGTGGGTACTTCGCGACGGTTCCGCCGAGCTCGTCCTGCTCGAGCGTGGTGAACGAGAGCCCCAGTTCCTTCGCGCGCAGCGAACACGCGATGCCCGCCGGCCCGGCTCCCACGACGATGAGATCGAGGACCGGCGGCTCGTCCGCGAGCGCGACACCGCCGGACTCGCGGCCGACCCGTGCCTGACGGATGGCCGGCGCCGCCGCGAGCCGCGCGCGCTTCAGCGCTTCGTCCGCCGCAGCCGTGCCGTGCGCGATGGCCGTGCGGACGAGCGCATAGCCCGTCACCTCACCGGCGAGGAACAGTCCGGGCACGTGGCTCGACTCGCGATTCGCGCGCAGGACGGGCAGGTCTCGCCGCGTGCTGATGTCGCCCAACGTGAGGGCGATGGCTCCGACGGGGCACTCGGCCGCGCACCGCCCGTGGCCCACGCAGCGCGCGCCGTGCACGACGATCGCTTGACCGTGGACGAGTTCGAGCACGCCTTCCTCGGGGCACGCGGCCACGCAGGTCCCGCACCCGATGCAGCGCGACAGGTCGATGTGGGGGTGCTGGAGGCGAGCCCGATGGCTTCCGGTCGAGCGGGCCTCGACGCGCGCATCGAGGAGCCCGCGCAAGCGCTGACGCTCCGAACGGCGGACGCCGAGGATCGCGAGCACCAGAGCCAGCGCGAGGACGACGAGGGGAGCGAGGATCCAGACCACGACCGAGTACGAGTGCAATCGGGATGCCATGCCCGCGCGAAGACCCAGCGGGGCGCGAGCCACGGTCCGGAGGTCCGGTCGTTCGGGGCGCGGATCGCGCGGATCCGCGCAACGTCCAGCGAGAAATCGCTGGATCGGAACCTTCGGGAGCGATCGGTCGCGCGCGCCTCGCAGCGCGCACGAGCGCCGAGTGCGCGCGTACTCTGTCCTGATCCTGGACGATCCCGTCCGACTTCTGGAATCGCGGCACGACGCGAGCTGCCCGGTGCGGGCCGCTCATCGAAGGCTCGAGTCGTTCCAGGTCCCGGCGAACTCGCGGTCCCGAATGGAGTTTCCTAGCGCGTGCCGGAAATCCGGTCCGAACGCCGGCCGATCAACGCAGGCGCTTGACGAAACCGGCCAACAGGACGTCAATACGCATCGCGCTGCCCCCCCCCGCCCGCAAGCAAGGACGAGCAGCTCTTTTCCGAATTCACTCTCGCACCGAGGTACCCCCATGCTTCGTCTTTTCGGTTCAACGCGTCTCCTCGCATTCGCCGCGCTATCGACCGCTGCCTTCGCGCAAGGCACGAAGGTCTACGAGCCGGCTGGTCCCGTGCAGGAAGGCACCTGCAATCTGGGCAGTACTGCCAACCTCTGCATTCCCGTCGACGGAACGCACACGGTCGTGGTGTTCGACGGGATCGGCGGCAGCGGGCCGGCCAACCCCGGCGATCCGTGTCAGCGCAACGACGACGACA
>Ga0163151_10001388_pt1 | contig 40711 bp, 34 predicted proteins | sample OliLakLV19MP5IB2_FD_145596 | JGI IMG/M metagenome (GOLD analysis project Ga0163151, IMG submission 145596) | Freshwater microbial mat bacterial communities from Lake Vanda, McMurdo Dry Valleys, Antarctica - Oligotrophic Lake LV.19.MP5.IB-2 | ecosystem: Environmental > Aquatic > Freshwater >...
TCCTCCATATCCTATGGCAGATATGGAGGAAAACAGTGATGTTTCCGCCGCTCAGGCTGCAGACATCCTTGTATCCCCACCAGATGAAGCGCTGCTGGTTTCGAGTCATGAGCTGTAGGACCGCTATGTCCATTCGTTCTTTTCTCCACCACGGCCGTTCCTTCCACGGTGCGTCTTTGGGTGGGGGTGATTCACGATGCTGCTGTTTGGAATTAGCACTACCGGTCTGACGTCCCCATGCTGCTGCTAGCGCGGCGTCCAACATTCCAGCGTGTCCTGTTCGATATAGTTTACGGACCAGTTCTCGCCACTCGTCAGACCAGCCTTCTGTATCAGCAGCAACGTCAAGACCTAGCGCCCTGTCAATTTGGGCATCTGTTGCGTTTTCCGCCAATTGTTCGAGGCGCTCCTTTGGAGTGGGTGACTTTCCAAAAACAGATTTGGCGAGCTCAGGTCTTAATTCCGGCGACTCCGCCTTAAAGAAATACGCAATCCGTTTCTGGAAGGCATCAACTGCGAACTTTTCGAAGATTGTATTGGGCTTCTCGCCCCGAACAAAAAGCTCATCATCCATCTCAATCGGATGGTAGTTCCGCCGTATCTCTAGCCGAGCCTCGCTACCCCAGACGCCCAAGAACTCTGGGTTGTCCCAACCGTAACGCCGCGTTCCTGCGCGATAGTGAACTCGCGCATCTCGGGAATAGAAAACTCGATTGAGCATTTTGCGAAAAGATAGCAACAAGACACGCTGTCGATCAGTGAATGCGCGATGCATCTCCTCAATTTGGTCAACCCGAATTAGCACGGGAACTTCAACCGCAATCATGCCGCTTCTCCGCAGGCAATCCGCAGTTCGGGATATCGGCTCGCCAATATTTGTTTTGCTCCGTCGAATGCCTTCAGGAGGTTCTCTTTCTGGCAGGTTTCCATTTACCCAGCGCCGATAAAAGCCAACGCGCTCCGAAATACGCGCCTTCAGCTCCTCCATTGATTGAACACCTTCAAGGGCACCGAACCAGCAGTCTTCCGCAGCAACAGCCTTCGCGAACTGCGTCGCGAATGACAGATTGACGATTGAATCAAATACCTCGGGCCGGTTTCCGATCGTCTCTACCGATTGGATGATGTCCTCAACCACCAAGTAATTGAAGAAATCCGCGAAATAGAGAGGCAACTCACGGGCATCTCCATCGTCACCCTTATCAAGTGTCACTTGCACCAGATCTGTGATTCCGCTGCGCGTGAGATTGATACCTGCCGAAATGAAAGCCCGTAGTTCTTTAGGAACGGGAAAGTCCTTCCCAGAGTCCCAATAGGCAACGCGCATCTCCGGGCGGAGTAGATTCAGAATCATTGTTTTTCCGCACCCCTGTGGGCCACTCAGCACGACGTTGTTCCCTTGAAAGACAGGGTGAATGGCTGTCTGCAATACTTCAGAGCTAAACAACTGAACAAAACTGTTTTCAGTCGGCGTATCGTCCGAGAGGTAGAGCTGCTGAAAGGGATTAATGGTGATATTCATGTCAGTCGCGGGAAATACGTGGGAAGAGGGGTTCCCAAGCACCGTTGGCGGGCTTGTGGTGGACTATCGGAAGGGTGTTGTCAGGCGTATTTGAAAACGTCGTGAGTGAACAGCCTGTGCTCCTGTAACCAAAAGTCTCCATGTTAACCGATGTCCGTCCGCCATAACGTGTGGCGAGGTCTTCCATCTCAACCGTGATAGGCCATCCCAGTTCTCCTTGTCGCTCAGGGCCTAGGAGGTCGCTCCGACGAAGCTCGATTACCGGACGAACAGTGAGCAAACCGCCTGATGACGCTTCTTCCCCACGAAGAGCCTGCACACCATTCGGACACAATATTAACGGCACAAAAAGGACGGGCTTACCGAGGTTCGCGACAGCCCATCGCACAGCATCAAGACATTGTGAACCTGAGCCGACAATGTCCTCAAGTAGAACAATTCTCTTTAGTGGAACAGGCTGATTAAACTTATTTACGCTAGCATTCGCCATGTAGTGACGAACGTTCTCAGCAAGCTGGAGATTCGGATTTCCCGCCTTGGTCGCGAACATCTCAAGCGTAGCAAACCCCGGGCGATGGCCGACGCCTTTCAAATGATTCACCTTGTAGAACTCATTAATGTCCATGCTATCCGTGATCGGACAAAACCAAGTGTGCTGATGGATTTCCATCTCGATCAAATCGTGAAATGATTGCCCACCGTGTGGTTCCAAGCGGGCAGCAATTTGCGAAGCCACCCAACGAGAAATCTCTCGATCCATCGCTGTGCGGTAAAGAGCTGCAAAGTCATCATGCGAAAAGAAGCTGATGCGCGCCGCATATCTTAGCAGCAGCTTCTGATCATCTTCGATCGTCACGTTACCAATCCACGCTGCCAGCCTTTCGATGTAGCTCGGATTGAAGTCTGGATGTTCTGCGGGAAGGTAAACACGCCACTCCTTCTTTGCGTGGTAGTCGAGTTGATCCAGAATAAAGCCGTATTCGAACTTGGCGGTGGGGTCTCCCGTCATTTCAAAATCCCACTTTATAACCAGCTTCCTGAGTTCTTCTACGGTCATGACTCCCTCCCTAAAAGCTGTCTTACAATATCCGCAGCAAACGAGCTGAGAGGAGGCGGCACTGCATTACCAATCACCCGATACTGCGCTTGCTCATTACCTCGAAAAACGTAGCTGTCAGGAAAACCCTGTATTCGAGCCGCCTCGCGAACGGTGAAGCCCCTTTGCTGCGACGGATGGAGAAAGTATCTGGGTGCCCCGAATCGCGTGTCCACAGTGCAACTTGGATTGTCCCAAGTCAGTCGGCGAAACTTGCCATTAAACGTGCCGACGAGGTCAATGCCCCCATCAACGCGTCTTAAGTAGCCTTTCGCAATCAGGCCTTCGATAAGCCGGTTAAAAGGGGCGCCAAGTGCCTTCTCCAGACGAGCGATGGATACTGGGTCGGCATCGCCATGATCCCGTTGGCGATCCTGCCTCCTTAACCGCCTGAGCAATTCCAAAACTGTGCGCTCATGCTCGGTGATGTTTCCGAATACCTCCGGTATGTCCCATGTTGCTACGGCATTTTTTCCCCCACGCACATTGGAAAGCTTCTGTCCAGGCTTGATTCGTTGAGCAATATGCCAGTCGCGACTGTGTTTGGTCAGTCGGCGGGGATTGTGGTTCTGCAGCTTGTCCGCCCCAACAAGAACTGTTCGGAGTTCCCCGTGAGCTGTATTGGGTGCTGTGAATTGAATGTCCCTGCCAGTTCGCCACGCAAAAAACAGCACGCGTCGCCTGAGCTGCGCCATGCCCAAGTCCGCGGCCTGACAGCGCATGGTATGTGTTCGGTAACCCGCGAGACGCATGGTAATGTCGAGCGACTTCAAATAGCGTGCATGCTCGCCAGACAAAGCACCAGAGACGTTTTCAACGACGAGAACCTTCGGCGACACTCTTCGGGCCAACGTTCCTGTCAGCGTCAGGAGATGATTTCGTTTGTCATTTACCAATCTCTTGCCCGCCGTTGAAAACCCTTGGCAAGGCGGGCCCGCAATCAACGCATCAACTTCACACAGCGATTGCTCACCGGGAATACCATGAGTTAGATCAACGCAGCTTACAGGGCCATCAACATTCGCAGCGAAGTTTTCGACCGCATCAGCATCACAGTCGAAAGCACCTTTCGATTGAAAGCCGCGGGCTGCGAATCCAATATCGAAGCCGCCGCAACCTGAAAACAGGCTGGCAAATGTCATTCGTCCATTTTTCATGTAGCCACTGGTGGTGAGGGATTAAATGTTTTCGCAGGAAAAGTAGAGGATGAATGCACTTCGCCGGACTGGTTGGAGGACGGAGCGAATGACGAATGTCGAATGTCGAATGTCGAATGAGTCAGTCATGGCATCACATCGGGATACGGCCCCAGGAACCGCTCGCCGTTGAAGTGTATCATGTGGTCGGGATCATCCGCGATCCAGACCTCGGACTCCCAGGCGATGTGCGAGACGAAGGTTTGCATGGTGCGGCGGGTCTCGAAAGCGGTGACGAAGACGAGGCCGGCTTTGCATCCAGCGAACAGGTCTTTGAGTTCCTTGCGGCGCTTGCCGTCCACCGGGCCGGCGCTGGTGACGGCTTCGATGAGCAGGAGCCAGTTCTTGGCGGTGTGGTGGACGATGACATCGGGAATCTTGGCGGCGGAATCCAAAGTGACTCCGAGCGCGGTCAGGCCAGCGGTTTCGAGGTGGACGAACTTGTTCTCGGTGTCGCCGATGTAAAGAACCACGCCGCCTGGCGCGAAGGCGGGGCAGAAGTGTTCGATGATGGCTTTGATGAGTGGATTCTGACCGCCGGGCGAGAGCGCGACTTGGGATCCGTCGGGTAGTGTAACAGGCACACGGGCCAAGTTGCGTTTGCTAGCAATCTCGTGTTTCAAGCCTTCACGGTTTGCGAGGTATAACTGCAACGCAGGGGTCCAGTCGAAGGTTCCGACTTTGCGGAGGAGTGCAATGGCTGTCGGCTCAATCTGATACACGGTCTTCCCGCTGGTGGTCGGTCGCTCCGGCTTGTCCGGATTTCGCAGCGCGAGTCCTTCTTCCACGAAGAATTTCACAGCGTCGTCACGGATAGTTTCACGGGTGTTCTCTGCATATTGCCGCCCGTAGGCTGAGGCGATGAAGACGTTTATTCCTTTGAGCCCGCGCAGCGGAGCTTGCGCGTCCGCCCACGAAACATCCGGCTTTAGATCGAGTAGGGCGAGCAATGTGTAGGCGGCGGTTTCGTTCCGCTGCTTTGGCCCGAACTGCAAAGCGGTAAGCGCCTCAATGGCCTCGGCGAGCCGCCGTTTTCGAGCGGCGGTTTTTCGGTTGGGTTTATCGGCGGGCATGAAGGTGTTTGGTGACGAGTTGATCGATCTCGTCCTGCGCGAGGTCGAGCACGGTCATTTCGCGGCCCATCGCTTGGAGCGTGTTGCGGTCGGGATAGGTCAACGTGCGGAGGTCGGTGGCGTTCACCTGGGTGTGGCCGCTGAAACGACGGAAATACTGGTCAACCACGGTGGAATTGAGGAAAGCGTAGAGGCCGACAGCGAGAAGGCGCTCCAAGCCGTGGCCGTTTGCGTGGAAATAATTGAGGTGGTTCTCGAAGCCGATCCACTCCGCCTTCACTTGGTCGGGATCGAACATGCAGGCCACGAGGCGGCGGCGCTCCTCTTTCGAGGTAAAGCGTTTGGTAAGCAGATACATGCCGGAAGGCACGAGCCAAGGGCGCGTCTCGGCGTTGTCGAGGATGGCGTTGGGCTTGCGGGCATTGAGTTTCGGCCAGTGAACGGTGCCGCCGTTGAAGTGGCAGGGATAGAGCAACGGCACGGTGCCGCGCTCGGGTTCCTTGCGCAGCGCGGCCTTGAGGCGGAAGTCCACGACGCGCCCGGTGGAGACGGTCACGCCCAACGAGGCGAGGCTGGCGCTGAGGCCGTCCATGGTTTCCTTGGCGGATGCGTGGCCGGTGGTGGAAGGGATGTGAATGAACTTCTCGGCGTCGTGCTGGTGGACGATTTCGGCGAAGGGAAAGACGGTCTCGGTGATGCCGTCGCCTTGCTCGCCGCTGCTGCTGGACACGATCATTTCGCGGGGTTGGTGGCGGCCCTTCACCGCGTGGAAGATGATGTTCTCCTGCAACACGCTGTCTTCGCGGAAGGCGGCTTTGCGGGATTCGAAGACGTGGAGGCGGCGCAATTCCAGTTGGCTCAGGAAGTCTTCGCGGAACGGACGGAAGTAAGGGCCATTGCAAAAACTCCGGGGCGTGATGCCGACGAGTTGCCCACCGGGAAAAAGCAGTCGCTGAATGAGTGCGATAAAACCGGTGTAGAGGTTGCTAGTCTCGACGCCGACGGAACGCAGGGCGCGGCGCTCGCCGGAGTCGGTGCTGATTTTGCGATAGGGCGGATTCGCGATGGCAGCATCGAAGGCGGGCGGCGGCGTGCCGAACAAATCACCGGCAAGCCGCAACGACATCTCCTGAATGAAGTCTTCGGAATAGATCTTGAGCGTGAAGCGAATCCCCGCGTCGGAGCAGCGGCGCTCGCACTCGCGCATCGTCGCTGCCAATGCATCCAGGATTTCCTCGTCGAGTTCGTAAAGGGTCGCTTCGATGGCGCGAACGTCCTCGCGTTTTTCACAACACCGCGAGACGAAGGCCAAGGTGAGCGCACCCGCGCCTGCGCCAGCATCAAGCAAGCGCACCGTTCGCGGAAGCGGCCCGAACATTGACGCCATGAAATCGGCCACAGGCGGGGCGGTGAGGAACTGTCCGAGTTCCTCCTGCCTTGCTCTGGGGTTGCCTGTGGCCGCGAGTTTCATTTTGTCATGCTACCAAACTGAGTTCCGTTTCACTACCGAACAAACGGGAATCGTTCGACGCTTCGAGCGCATTCCTTTTCACGTCGAACCAGAGGCAGACGGGGATCTGGGTGCTGTAGAAGAGCTGGCCGGGGAGGGCGGGGCCAAAGTTCGAATGAGGAAGTGCGAATGTCGAACTGGGAGAAGTCCCGTTCGGCAATCGAAGTTCGCCACTCGGCATTTCCCGGTCGGCTTCGAAGCCGAGGTTGGCGGAGGAGTCTTTGCCTGCGCTCGATTTTGTCTGTGCCATTCGAGGTCATCATGGGGCAAGGTGCGCCGGGTGGCGAGCGGGGAAAGTCATGATTGCAGGTTCGAACCGACCTGTCGCAGGATGCACGTCAATCAACCGACGTGATTGCACACGGTCTATTAGAAAACGCTTCAATACTGTTGCTTTGCTCGTTCTCCACGCTTTGCTGGCAGGGCTTCGCCGCCCACTGGCCGCAATCTCGCGGACCGCTGCGCGACAATGTTTCGCGCGAGAAGGGCTTGCTGAAGTCTTGGCCCGAAGGCGGGCCGAAGCGGGCCTGGCTTGCGACCAAACTCGGCAGCGGCTACTCCGGTCCGGCTATCGTCGCCGAAAGGATTTTCATCCTGAGCCAGCGCAACGCCACGCAATGGCTGCTTTGTCTGGCGCCTAAGAAAGTCCCTTGGGGTCAAGAACGTGGACAATCCAGAGAACAACCGTTGCTGAACGAAACGGCTTGCTTTGGTATGTTGGGCATTCGCCATGACGTGAGACCACCAATCTGAAAGCGATTGGGAAAGATTCTGTCGCCCTTTCCGGGCTGCGGATTGGCGAATGGTGTCCGCAAGACAAACTCTACCTCATTGGCGAGGTCATTACGGACGGGCACAATATCGGACTTGAGTTAGGGATGCAAATCGGTGCTAAAACTGTTGGCGTCTCCTTCCCCAGCCCCAACGGGGCGCAAGATGATAGCCCAGGGCAACGCCCTGGGTTCACCGGCCAAAAACAACCAAGCCCTTTAAGGGCGAAACAAAACCGGCGCATTCGCCAATGCAAACCCAAAACCGAAAACGTGCCGCCCTTTCAGGGCTGGGGAAATTCTTGGGGACGCAAACCCAGGGCGTCGCTGCGCTTTGCCCTGGGCTATCATCTGGCTGGCTTGCAGCCCTTCGGAATCAGCGTCAGGGCCAGCCGGGGCAGCCTGGAAAATAAGAGGCCCGGTTCGGAGAACTCGAAACAATCACTTTCAAGGTGCGCTGAACCTCAAAACACCGATAAGTTGTGATACTTTCGTCGGTTTGGGGATTTGCGCATGACATGTGCGCCGGAGATGAAAAAGACTTTTGCAGGGTGCGCGGAATCGCCACGTTTTCAACGTCATGGCTGCGTCGAATTCTCCTCGCGTCGCGGTGCTGGTCGAGTTGTCCAGCGCACATGGGCGTGGTTTGATCCGCGGCATTGCGCAATATGCGCACCGACCCCGGGCAGGGCTTCAGGCATTTCGAACATTTCCCCCGCATTCCCTGATGTGCCTCAATTTTGACTTCAATCCATTGCGAGCCACCTGATCCCCGCAAAATAATGCATTGATAAACAAACCCGGCAAACCGTTGAATCCGATTCAAAAGTGTCTTAGCTTCCAACTGAGTGGCTTTTTTATTATTCACACCCGATTCTAATCCAGAATCGGTTAAGACAATCAGCCACTCACTTCTTCCTTCCGATTCTCAGGTCGATTTCCCTCCAACAACTAGCCCCAGCGGCAATGAGCGGTCGTTTAGCCTCGCGCGGAGCGCCTGAATAATTGGAAGTTTACAGCTGGAAAAGTCGAATTAACCGTCAGTTCACCCACAGATTCTGCTGCAGAGCCTAAATATGAAACGATTGAAAATCGCACCCAACGGCCCGGAGTGTTCGCGAATGGTCTATGGCACCTGGCGGTTGCTTGCCACGAAACCAACGGCGCAGGAAATCAACCGCCGGCTGCATGCCTGTCTTGAGCTTGGAATGACTACGATCGATACGGCGGAAATCTACGGCCTTTACGAAGTTGAGAAGATTTAGTCCTCCAACAAAACCTATTAGGCCGACTCTGACTCCACTACCTTGGCTAGGTTTTCCCCTTAACCCGATTTCCGGTGGAGGCATCTTCTAACCTGCACGAGTATATAAGGAGATGCGTCATGCATCAAAAGAGATAAAAAATGAATACTTTAGAAACGAATGCCCCATCAGGTTCAGGAATCCATCAATATCCTGAAAGCAAATCTGCAACTCTCATTGAGCGTCAAACCGCTCAACTCCCATCCGATTTATTTCTATATGCCGCTGGAGGATCCATCGCTGCATCCTTGACCTTAAAACTGATGGGCCGCGACAAGGAGGCGATTTTCGTAGGTCAATGGGCACCGACGTTCCTAATCCTTGGGCTCTATAACAAATTGGTGAAACTCTTTGGAACCGATCCCCGGCGAACCAAATAGAACATACACCGACAGGCTAAGAATTGACCATGTCCTTGAATCGAAGGGGTCGTTGCCACTTATTTATTATTTAAAGTAATCGAGTCAAATCCATCATTGTGACCAGCAGAATCGATTCGCCACGTGAAACGCCACGCCCATCCGCAGCCGTTTCGCGATACATCTCAATGTCATTGGGGTTTCCAGGCGCAACAGTCGGGCGAGTGTCACGTTGCGAAGATCCCCTTTTTTCATCGACTCTAAACCCTCCTCCTTGAGCTTCAATTTCTTTAACCCCGCGGCCACAATCGCTCCAGCCCGAATCCTCGTCGCTTTCCCGCGTTTCGTCCCCGGAAAGAAATAATTGTCGTTGACCAGCACCTCCGCGAAACCAGCCCAACAGATCGAATCAGAATCAGTCGGAACCGTGGTTTCTCCTTTCCGTCGAGCATTACCGAAGCAGGCTGCGGGAATCCTTCAATACGCAGGCGCATGGTAGAAGTGGGTGCCGGCCTTCAATCCAACCATCATCAGCGTAATCGGCGGGACGGTACTGGGCCATCTGCTTCGTTGCTCGTCGGTTGTCAGTCCCACTGCGGGAATGCTCCATTCTCGCGTCTCGCAGATGGCCCGGTGGCGCTCCCGCCGCAATCCGAAGTTATTTTTGATAGGACCCTGAACACCAATATCCAGCTACGACATGTGCCCTTGTGCCCTTGGAATCCCATTGCTGATCTCTTTCAGAAAGATTATATTCGGCTGATTAATCCCCATTTTTCCCAACAGACCACCTAGCCGTATGAAAACAAAACTTCGTTGCTCAAATTCGTTCGCCTCGCAGTTTGTGCGTTTGCGCAGGGCGTTCACCTTGATCGAATTGTTGGTGGTCATTGCCATCATCGCCATTCTGGCAGGTATGTTGTTGCCAGCTCTGGCTAAAGCCAAGGAAAGGGCGGTCCGAACACAGTGTACCAACAATCTGAAACAATTAATGCTGGCGGCCATCATGTATGCCACTGACAACAATGATTCCCTGCCCCATCCGAATTGGGACTTCGATCCCAATGTCGCGGGGTGGCTTTGCCGCCCTCCATTTCGGGCCAACGATCTGGAAACCAACATTCAATCCGGCGTTTTGTGGCCCCAGTTGAAGACAGCGAAGATTTATCGTTGCCCATTGGACAAAACGAATACCGTGAGTTTTCGAGCCCGAGCCCAAAAGTTGAGCAGCTATATTATGAACGGTGCCGTTTGTGGTTATAGCACCGCCAAGAAAGAGGGCTATAAAGCCGCACAACTTCGAACAGACGCCATCATCATGTGGCAGGCCAACGAAACTTCTCCGGGAGATTACAACGATGGGTCAAGCACTCCTAACGAAGGCATATCCAGCTTACACTCGAAAGGAACCACTGTTGGTGTCGTCAGTGGGAGTGTTGAATATATAAAACTCGTTGATTTTGGCAAGGAACAGATACAAAACAGGCCCGGCCGTCTTTGGTGCAATCCGGCCACGAAAACTGGGATGTAATAAATATGAGTAAAAAGAACTTGCTGCCAGTGGCGATGACTCTTGGGTTGAGTATCGGATTCTTTGGTTGTGGTGAAAAAGAAATGGATTCCAAGGCAATGGAAAAGGCTTTCGCTACTAACAAGACGGTGGAAGCCACCCCTGCCCCGGTGCAAGCAGTGGCGACAGAGACGCAGGCCCTTCCCGAGTCCCAAATGGCTGATGCCTCCGTGGTCTATAAAGACGCAGTCGAGGCTCTAAAGAAAAATGATCTGCCACGGGCTGCCGAAACTCTCATGGTTTTAAGATCCTATCCCAACCTCACACCTGCCCAATGGCTGGCAGCCAACGAAATGATGGGCAAACTACAAACCGACCTCGCAGCCCGCGCTGAAAGAGGCGACAAAATTGCACAGCAGACACTGGAAAACTTTCGAAAAAATAAGAGACGATAACTGGGACTGATGCCAAAAAAAGTTCCTGAAAAGTTGGACGAACGCAGCAGCTCTCCCCAACCACACAGACCTCGTCATCCGGACTCAGCCGGTTCCACAAAACTTTTCGATCCTCTTTTAAGAAAAAGAATATTGATGGTTCTCGCATTAAATCGGAAGCCTATTTGATACTCCGGGCTTTCTTCGGGCGCTGATAATCCTGAATTCCAACGCCGAACTTTTTACCGGGAGGATGCGCTTTCACTTCCAGATATTTTTCACCATCCCACACAATCAGCTCCAGGTCAGGCCTGGAGACGCTGTCCCTAAGATATGCGAACTGGCGCTGGTAATCAGTTCTGATTCCGTAACTGGAAACGATGATATCCCCTTTTTTTAAACCCACTTTATTCATCTCGCTGCTATCCCCAAGAAATTCAACTCCAGCTACAGGCGGCTTGGTAAAAGAGGTCAGGGTGACCTTGCTTTGCCCTTGAGGAAAAATTTCTATCTCGAGCTTCTTGACTTCCTTCTCTCGCTTTCTGAGTTCGTGGTCCAGGTCGGCTTTTCCGGTGGCAGCTTTGTAGCGAAAAATAAAATTCAGGAGATAGTCCGACTGGTTGTACCTCTCTTCCATCATTTTTTGATATCTCAGAGCGTCCATCCATCTCCCTTGCACCTCGTAGAGGTCGGAACGTGTTCCCAGTCCATCAAACGAATAAGCTTCGGCTGCATTGTTGGCCAGTTTCTCGGCTTTGCCCGCCTCTCCATTGCGATGGTAATACATCACCAGCCAGTTCACTTGATTGGCCAAGGCGACGGCATCTGTGCCCTTTTCCACAGCCAGTTCGTAATACTTCAATGTCTTGGCCTCATCCTCCCTACGAGAGAAAAAATGGCCGAGATGAAAATATATACTTGGATTGGCCTCCGCTGCTTTGGTGAGCAATTCTTCGTATCGCGCAGGGTTGTTGGTAGCGCGCCCCGCGACGGTTTCCATGGCATGAACGGAATAATCAAGCACGGGTGAGTAAACCAGCTGAAGCTGTTCGTAAGTCGGATTTCCTTCACCAAGGATTTTTAGATGATTTTGAACAACTTCAGAATCATAGGGAGCAATGGCCTGGGCTGCCTCCCACATTTTGGCAAAGTAATCCCCCTCAGGATTCAAGTTCCGCTGATAAATTCCACGCGGGCAAAATGCCGTTCCCGGCAGCAAGCCCTCTTTTAAATATTGTTCCAGGTCGAGCGACAGGTGTCGGGAAGCGGCAAATTTCGGAAGCGAATAGAGAAAGTTTCGAGCTTCTGGCGGAACATGCCCCGCACCTTCCAAAAAAACCGGAAGCGCTCCTTTCATGGATGTTGCGTAGTCCTCCTCCGTCAAACTGGTGATCCGTGCGACGTATGGAAAAAGTCGAAGGTGACCGAATTGTTTTTCCATTTCCTGTCTGTAACTCCTGGCTTCCTCGTGAACACCCCATGATTTTTGCTGGAAATTCCAGATCTTGGAGATTGAATGACAGAGTTGGCGTTGAAGGAAGTAGTTCCAAAGTCCTGGGCTGAGCGGTTCCAGCATTTTTCCCGCGGCGCTTTCGAAACAAAAATCTGGCAACATTTTTTCGAAATTGGGAGGAATCGATTCAAAACTCCCTTTTACTTCCTGCTCCTCCAACTTGTGAAGCCGTAAAGCATTTTCCATGAGCTCGTGTCCCAGCTGAACCGTTGGTCCAAAGTGATGGGCGATTCTGTAAAAATCGGGATTTCGATCGAGTCGCCCTTGTTTTATCTGCGGCCACGCCTGTGCAGGACTAACTGACTGCGAGCAGGCATAAAAGTACATGACATCTTCCATCACGGTGCGGGTCTCCTTCTCCAAGGGTCGATAGTCACCGGTGACTCGTGCCACCAATCCCCGTTTCCATCGCACCAAAGGCTCAGTGTCTGGAATTCTTTGAATCCTCTCCAAAGCCCCGGTTTGATGATTCATGCCCGTGTAAAGGAGTGAATCCGCCAGGATCTTCAACGAATCCGGTGAGTTGGATTTTTCTGTCAGAAGATTGGCAAATGCAATCCGCGCAGTCATTTCACACAATTCACTCCGGATGTCAAAAAACTGACGCGCAAAATCCTTCAAAGCCAAAGTTCCAATCAGTACAGCTGCTTCCCGGTGCAAGGTTGCAGAAAAGAAGTTTGTGGTCAGCTCCGCGCCAATTCTGAGGTTCTCTTTTTGTAACGAGCCGGCATTAAAGTCCAGAAGTTGTCTAAGGAAGGTGTTCGTGCCTGCCGGTTTGTCAGTCAGGGAAAGAGGGTAACTTTCAGAAATCTTGGAGAACATTACTTTGTAATTCTCCGGATCCCAAATTGGTTTGGTAATTTGAATGGTTTCTTTCACGGGTTTCTTCTGTCCATGCGGGGTGAATCCAATTTCAAATTTGGGTTGGAACGGGTTTTCTCCTTTCAACCTCTTGATTTCTACTTTGCAGGTCGCGGGATTGCGATTTCCCGTGGCCTGATAACAAAGGGACCCGAAACGGGTTAGAATCGATGTGAGGATAAACTCAGTCTCGGTTTTATAACTGGTCTTGAAAGGAATGCTTTCGACATCAGAGGCCGACTCAACTCCTTCCCCAGAATTTTTGTTGCATCCAAATGCCAGTAGCAAACAGGAGGTTAAAATGATTACCCGAGCTATCGCATGCTGGGAGAAAGTTCTGGAATTCATAAAATTACGAATTGGGGTCGAGAGAGTTGGCGCATTGGATCAGTACCTAACCGGAAAAGCGAGAGTGTTGTTGTTTGCGTCAACCTGGTGAACCTGGTGTTCAAAACATTGCTTTGGATCTTGCTCAACCACTGGGATCGCTGACCCTGTTCCTGCGAGTCTCCGGAGGCCCTTTCAAAGAACATCTGCGACCGGGCCTTGATACTTCGAACCTGTCCGAAGTGGACCGCCCGCCGAAAGGCAACGGAGGCGGAATCAACCACAAAGAACACAAAGAATAAAACGTATTCCCTCTCTGTGGTTAAAAGTCCGGGCTTTGAAACCGGCGGGAAAGCGACCGAACCGCCGAAAGGCGATGGAGAGGATCTGTTGCGGCCTGCAGAAGACTGCTGTTGGAGGAAACCACCCGATGTCAGCGCAATCGCCGGTTCCGGTTCAAGGCCTATCTCGATCTCTTTGATTTCAATTTGCCGCCGGACACCCAGCCATCCGCTTTTGGTTCACATTGCCAACGCATATCTAGCTATATCTATCGAAAAACAGCTAGACATGGTTAGATATTGGTAGAGATTTACAAAATCGTTATGGATCCCATTAAAAACCCATTTTCTCCCGGTGCCGGATCACCGCCGCCCGAACTGGTCGGTCGCGAGTGCATCCTTGAACAAGCCCGTGTTCTGCTTGGCCGGGTGAAGGAAAAACGCCCCGAAAAGAGTATCCTGCTGACCGGTCTGCGCGGCGTAGGCAAGACAGTATTACTCAACGAAATTGAGGCTGTGCCACCGCAGTCCATATTCTTCAATTGACCTTCTCGCTCACCTTGTATTTGAACATGCGCTTTTTCATCCAGCGCACAGCGAGCAGATCGTAAAACGAGGCAAAGAGCCGGTTCCAAACCCCATAGTTGCTTTTGCCTGCGAACCGCGGGTTGTTGCTGACGGTGATTTCCGCCACGGTGAATCCTTCCAGCTTAATCAATGTCGGCAGGAACCGATGCATTCCTTTGAAGAATTTCAGATCGTTGATGCACTCCTTTTTGAACGCGCGATAGGTGCAGCCTGCGTCTGATATTTTTTCGCCCGAAAGGCTGTTCCTTACCGCATTGGCGATGCGCGAAGAAATGATCCGGATGATGTTGTCTCCTTTGCCACGGGTCTCCACCCGGGTTCCGCAGACGCAGTCGAAGGATTTGAGTGCTTCGAGAAATTTGGGAAGGTCACGGGGATCGTTCTGCAAATCCGCATCCATGGTGACGATATATTCGCCCCGTGATGCTTTCATACCGGCAAAACTTGCCGCGCTTTCCCCACAGTTGAAAGCGAACTTCTGCACCCTGATCCGATGGTCTTCCCCAGCCATTTTTTTCAGGAGCACCCATGATCCGTCCCGGCTGCAATCGTCGGTGATGACAACCTCGTAAGTCACCATGATCGGGTCGAGCGACTCCCGGATCGCTTTGATCAAGGATGGAAGATTCCCCTCCTCGTTGTAGCAGGGAATCACCAGGCTGAGTGTGGGAATCTCGTCAGACATGGGTTGATTTAAATCTTTGCGCCCGTGACCTGCTCCATGAACCAGGACTATTTTTTGTAGAATTCCAGGATGGCATCACAAACCTTGTCTGCGTCCGCCAACGGAAGTTCGCCATAAACAGGGAGCGAAAGAATTTCGTGAACAATCTTTTCCGTCACCGGCAGTTCCGGAAGGTTTGAGAACCTGGATGTGACACCGGGTTGTTGGTGGTTTGGCACCGGGTAATGCACGCCGGTTTCTATGTTTCGTTCTTTTAAAAACTTCGCCAGTTCATCGCGTTTTTCCACCCGGATCACGTACATGTGATAAACATGACGCGCGTAATCCTTCTCAACAGGGGTGATGGCCACACCCTTCAGCCGTTCATTGTAGAGGGCGGCAATTTGACGTCGATGGTCGTTCAACTGATCGAGGTTCCTCAGTCCTACACGCCCAACGGCACCTTGAATCTCATTGAACCGCACATTGAACCCGGCCATTTCATGGAGGTATTTGTCTTTTCTTCCGTGATTTCGCAGCATGCGAACTTTTTCCGCCAGCGCCCCGTCATTGGTGCAAATACATCCGCCATCCCCGAGCACCGTGAGGTTCTTTGATGGGTAGAAGGAGAAGGCGCTGATCAATCCCATCGATCCGACAGTTTTGCCTTTGTATGTTGCGCCCTGCGCCTGGGCGCAATCTTCCAACACCCAGAGCTTGTGTTTCGAGGCGATCGGGAAGATGGCATCAAGATCGGCAGGGTGACCGTAAAGATGAACCGGGATGATGCCGACTGTCCGGCTGGTGATCGCTGTTTCGATCTTTTTCACATCCATGCAATAGGTTTCGTCCACATCGACAAAAACTGGAACGGCACCGCAATGGATCAGCGGTTCCATGGTGGGAAATGCTGTGTGTGACGGGACGATCACTTCGTCACCTGGTTTTAAGCCCATGGCCAGGTGAAGCATGTAAACGATCATGGTCCAGGACGAACCGAGCACACAATGTTGGGTGCCGGTGTGACGGGCCAGTTCTTCTTCAAAAGCTTTGCACTCTTTTCCGAGTATGTACTGACCGGAATCCAGCGCTCGCAGGGCGGCTTCACGTATCTCCTGGTTCACAAAACATTTTGACAGCGGAATTTTTTGCATGATCGATTTCAAGATGATTTTAGGCGGCGGAGATTTCCACGGTCTTGCCAAGGCGGGCCGATTCCTGGGCGGCCTCCAGAACTCGAACGGAATGGTACCCGCACCATCCGTCGGCTCGCGTCGGTTGGCGGGTTTCGACTGAATGGACGAATGCGCGGAGTTCGGCCAAAAGCGGTTCTTCGGGCGCGCTTTCCACCTGGTGCATCGTCCCTTCAACCGCTTTAAACTCGGATCCCTCCTTCTCGTGATGATTGGCGAAGGTCCGGATTTTATACTGGGAAACATTGTAATCGCACACCGCGCTTAGTTTCCGTCCTATCACCACCACTTCACGGATTTTCCAGGGTAGAAAATAGTTTGTTTCAATCGTTCCCCACGCTGTTCCGGCGGGGGTGTCATATTCCAGTGAAAGAAAGGAGGCGTCGTCCATCCCGCGTCCCATGAAGTCTTTGAGCACCGCGGTGACCCGATTGGGAGTTTTTCCCACGAAATAATTGAAGAGATCGACGAAATGAATGGCATCGGCAAACATGATGCCGCTGTCGTTCCTTGGTCGCTTGAACCCGCTGAAGTTGCTTCGCAAAAGCTGGAGCGGTCCGAACTCTCCCTCGGCCACCGCATCTTTGAGCCATTGAGTCGCCGTATCGAATCGGAATATATGCCCGACCTGGAGGATGCGATTGTGTTTTTCCGCCAGCAGGGTGATTTCCCGCGCCTCTTTGGAAACGAGCGTGATCGGTTTCTCCACAAAAACATCCTTGCCCTTGGCCAGGAATTCGTTGCAAAGCGGGAAATGGGACTGCGCGGGTGTGACAACAACCATGGCGTCGGCAAGGTCGGCGAAATCCTTGTAGTTTGTCGTCAGACGGGCTTCGGGAATCCCGATCTTTTTCGCGGCCTCGAGCCTCTTGGGATCGAGCTCAGAAACGTACAGTTCAATCGGCAGCGAATTCAGGACGCGCAGGTGATTGGCGCCCCATCGTCCGATTCCAAGTAACAAGACTTTAGTCATTCAAAGCTCCAGTGATCAGAATTTGAGCAAGCGGACATTTTCGGAAAATTGAGGGTGGCAGCAAGCTTAAATAAATAATCGGGGTTCACCTTCCAGGGCTGATTCAAGATTGAGTTTGAAGAGAATTCGGGTGTGGCGTGTTGGGTAGCGGAATGAAATGGCGGTTGATGACGCTGGCCCATGAACACCCCGGAGAGCTTGGTCAGAACAATAATCCCAACTAACGGGCGCGATTGGGTTGGTTTGGAAGGCGCGGGGAGATTTCGCCGTTTTCGCCAAAACCTGAATGCTTACTCTGGCCTGTAACAACCCTGACTGCCATAGATTCGTCACATCCGTGATAGCCCAAGAGGAGAGAGCGGGAAACCATCAGCGGAAGGCAGACTTGAGTTGTCCCGTTGCGGTGTAAGCGCCTGTAGAAATGAGAAAGCGCCGCGCAGACTCCTTGGAAGCCGCGACTTTTTGCGCGGTTTTACGAAGTTGTCGGACCTCTTGCTTGACGTTCATGCATGTGATGTAGTGTTTGATCGTCGTCATATCGCCCTGATAAAAATCTTACGCGCATTCGTTTCACAGACAAGAAATCTTTCCCCGAAAATCTTTTTCCATGTTAGGAAAGTGTGAGGAATTTTGAGAATTGCTCAAATTTCTCTGAAAAAAATGGTCGGGGCGGTGAGATTTGAACTCACGACCTCTTGTACCCGAAACAAGCGCGCTAGCCAACCTACGCTACGCCCCGCCATTGCAGAGGGTTCAAATTGCCGACTGCCGACCCTTTTTGCAAACGATTTTAAAAACCCGTCTCGGAGGACTAAGCCCAAGCCTTCCAATTTTTTCTCAAATTTCGATGGGAGGCTGTGACTCAGTTCCATTTGACGATCAAGGGTTCAGTTGAGATTTCGCCTTCATGTGGTCCAGGATGATTTGAGCCAAGCTGTTAAAATCTTTGCGGGCATCTTGCACGCCGTAAGAATGACTTCCAATGGCACCATCCGCCGCTGTCAGTTGAAAAATCGGTTTTCGAGCTTCTTGTGCCATCGGGACTAAACTTCGGTAATGCTTTAAACGAGCCAGACAAAAAGGATCGACAGTGATCGAAGGTGGATTGGATTCGTCCGAAAGCACGCTGTCACGATAAACGCGCGGAATACGATCAGCCCAGCGGTCATAAGCTTTAACAGTGCGGGAGAGCCGTTCGGTGTGTTGTTGAACTATGTATCCGAGCGGAGCCATTTTACCTGCGGGCAAAGGAAACGAAGGTGACGGCCAGTTGTCGAGACGTTTATCCCAGTCTAAACGCCAGCGTCGCAGAGTAGGTCCTAAATTGCGCAGGCCCTGCAGTGAAAACAGGTCGGCGGCTAATGGAATTACTACAAAGTCTGAGCCGATGAGGGCGGAGCGGTTGATGGCTCCGAGGTTCGGGCCAACATCGGCAAGGATGATGTCGGCGTGATGTTTTTCAGCTGCTTTCTGTGCCACAGTCCAAAAAGCAGTTAAAACACGGAAGGCTCGCAGGAGATTTCCGCTTCCAAGACTATTCGGCCATTCCTGAGAAAGAAAATCTTCAAAACCAGCCAGGGCTAGATCTCCAGGAACCAGATGTAAAGTTGAACGGATTTGCTGTGTAATCGGTTCTTGGATGTCCCCTACTTCCATCAGGGGTTTAACACACTGGTAGATGGTGCTGGCTTTGGGCAAAAGGAAATCAGCGTCCCACAACTCCTCAAGTTTTTCTTCTGGAAGGAAGGCCGAGGTAAGATTGGCCTGCGGATCCAGATCTATTGCGACCACTTGCCTGCCCATTTCGGAGAAAATCCAGGACAGATGATAAACGAGGGAAGTTTTGCCCACGCCGCCTTTGTTATTGAAAAAAGTCAGGACGGGAATACTCATGACGCTTTGTGAATAATGGCAGCTATGAAATTCTGTTCAATCTGGAACGTAAGAGTAGGATTTCCGTTCTTCTGCAAAGCCTCGCGGGCGATGAGGATTCCGGCCCCAAAACGTTGGGCGTAACCAAGGATCTTGAATGCGGATGCGAGTTGCGGATTTCGATAATCCGCACGTCCGGGCTGGCCGAAGTTTTGCGCAGTGATGCTTCCATAAGGGCCGCCGGGATTGGTGATTTCGATGCGATCATCAAACCAATAAACACGGACTGGAGCATTGGTGCCCTCGTAACTGCGGTGCATGACCGCGTTGCGGGCCAGTTGCTGGAGGGCAACCAAAGGATAAGGGCTGGTGCGAACCTCCTTGTCCTGGGACGTGAAGTCCACACTGGTGGTCAGATGAGCGGTCAATTTCTCATCCAAGCGGCGCAGAATTTCACTGATCGTGCCACTAATTTCCAGTTCGTCTGAAATGGGATCGGAAAGTTTTGCGCCACGGATACGCAAGAACTGGATATAACTGCCGGGAATCCAGGTGCGCGGCAACATTCCGACGCAAAGCAAGCCGAGAACGGTGGGAATTGTTTCATCGACCGAAGCGATCATGCCGCATGAAGCAAGACGCTGTTCATAGGATCTGGCGTTGGCTGCAAGGACATCCGCAGCTACTGCATTGGGCAAATAGTCATCTTCAAATGTAGCACGGTTCAGATCCTTCAATGTGCATGGCGAAACAGGATGGGCCTCAAAGTGCAGGTCGCGGTGGCGGCGTTTTTCGTTTAAGACTCGTTCATCCTGTGCCGAAGCAATCCCTCGTCTAGGTCCTGTGCGAATCCAGATGCGGCCCTTAAATCGAACGGGAGGGGAATCTGCAGGCCATGCCACGACGACAGCAACTTCAGATCCTTTGAGAATCCTCTTCTCGACAGTCATCGTGGGCGGGGGAAGAATGTTTCCGCTTGTTTTTAAGTCAGCCAACGTCAACAGCAACTGCTCGCTCACGGCCATGTTTTTAGGAGCCCCATTGTCCTCCACTCCAACAAAAAGCACCCCAGGTTTCTGGTGGTTTGGCAAATCGTTGGCAAAAGCGCAAATGGCCTGGGAACCCTTTTCCGGCGAATCCCCTGCCCACGATTCCTTGCGTTCAGCCCTGTCTGATTCAAGATCATCAAGGAGGGCTTCCAGTTCGGTGTCGGTTAAGCGGGTCATCGTGGCCTGGTTGTCGTACTGTAACTTGTGAGTCGGAGCCAGCCGGATATCTCCGGAGACCTTCCTAAAATCCAAGCTTGGCCAGCTGATTCTGCAATTCCATCTGGAATGCGAGGACATCCGGCTGAGAAGGTTTGTAACCTGCAACCTTTGCCGACAACCCCAGACGTCCGAACTGGTCTAGATGCCACTGGGCTGTGTTCCCGTCCGTAAACGTAACTGATCCGCTGACCGCCGAGCCGGGCTTGGTGATTTTATCCACCGTCACCGAAACTTTGCTCCCGCCCGGCATGCCCGCGTCGTCCATCGGCAGATCATCGGGCTCGTTAAACTCATCGGTTTCAGGCGGGGCTGCCGGCATGTCTTGAGCCGTTGGAAGCCCTGCCGCCTGCGGAGAGGCCGCAGGTTCGACCGCTTTCGGGGCTGGTGGGAGTTCCTTATCCTTTGGATTCAGCTTTAGGTCATCCATCAGGAATCGAACCTCCATGTAGGTCATCTTGACGTTTAGTTCGCTGGCCAGTTTCACCTGGATCTCCGAAAGTTTGGCGCCCTGTTCAATCCATTCGCGAACCTTCGCTTTTTGTGTGTCGTCTAAATTCATGCGATATTTTTCCGGTTGCACTCCCCATCCTGTTGACGGAAGGTCCAATTCACTTTCAACCCTCGCCTTTCATTCATTAAATGCAACAGTTAACGGAGGCAACCAGCAAATCTTCTTGCCTCCAGCTTATAATTTTTGACATTGGCAGTTCATGAACAAAGTTCGCATCGGCATCATCGGTATGGGAAACATCGGCCAGTTCCATACTGATTATCTGCTCCAGGGCAAGGTCAGCCGCGCGGAACTGGTCGCCGTCTGCAGTCCTTCCCCGGAAAAACTCGGAAAATTTGCACCGCTGGCCGTGTATGGCGACGCGGGTGAACTGATCAGATCGGGGACCGTCGATGCCGTGCTGGTTGCGACACCTCATTATCAGCACACCACGCTTGGCATCCAGGCTTTGCAGGCCGGGCTTCATGTCATGATTGAAAAACCGATATCGGCCCACAAAGCCGATGCGGAGCGACTGCTGGAAGCGCATTCTCAAAAACCCGGACTGGTCATGGGTGCCATGTTTCAACTGCGGACCGAACCTCGTTATCTCAAAATCAAGAAGTTGATTGAATCGGGGGAGCTGGGCGAACTGGTCCGGGTCAACTGGATCATCACCGATTGGTATCGAACCGAGGCCTATTATGCCAGCGGGGGGTGGCGCGCCACCTGGAAGGGGGAGGGTGGCGGCGTGCTGCTCAACCAGTGTCTGCACAATCTCGATACGCTCCAATGGCTTTGTGGCATGCCGAAAATAGTCCGTGGTTTTTGCAGTCTCGGACGTTATCACAATATCGAGGTCGAGGATGATGTCACCGCTTACATGGAGTTCGGGAACGGGGCGACCGGGGTTTTTGTCACTTCGACGGGGGAGGCTCCCGGCACCAACAGGTTGGAGATTGCCGGAACCATGGGCCGAGTGGTGTTGGAGGATAACATCCTGAAATTTACAAGGAACGAAACTTCGATGATTGATTTCAGCCGTGAGGCCAGGACCGGTTTTGGAAAACCTCCCGTCTGGAATGTGGAAATTCCATTTGAAAACGCCTCGGCACCCCACGCGCAGTTGATGCAAAGTTTTGTCGATTCCATCCTGGATGGAACACCGCTGCTTGTGCCTGGCAAGGAAGGTCTCCATTCCGTGGAGCTGGCCAATTCCATTCTTTATTCCTCCCTGACCGGCGGGACGGTGACATTGCCCCTGGACGGCCGGGTTTACGAAGAGAAGCTCGAGGAACTGGTCAAGAATTCACGGCACCAGAAAGCCGTGCGTGAAGTGAGTAATGAAGATTTCACCAAGTCATTCCATCGTTAACACCAAATAGAATTATGATTTTAATGGGCATCGGAGACGAAGCCGGGGCGTCCATTGACGCGCAGATCAAGGCGCTGCAGGAACTCGGCTGGAAATATCTGGAGGCGCGAAACGTGCAGGTCGACGGGTTCGCCAAGGCCAATCTGCATGATATCCCGGACAAGGCGTTCGACATTGCGGAGGAAAAGCTGAAGTCTGCGGGTATCGAAGTTTATTGCTTCGGTTCGACCATCGCCAACTGGGGAAAAAAAATCGACGAACCGTTTGACCTGAGCGAGGTCAATCGCGCCATCCCGCGGATGAAGCGGTTGGGGACACGATTTGTCCGCATCATGAGTTACGCGGTGCGCCCTCAGGAGGACCAGCTCGTGGATGAAAGGGTGAGGCGCCTGAGGGAAATCTGCGAACGGTTTCTGGACCAGGGTTTGCAGCCGGTGCATGAGAATTGCATGAACTACGGCGGGATGGGCTGGCCGTTCACTTTGGAATTGCTGGAGAAGGTTCCTGGTTTAAAACTGGTTTTCGACACAGCCAATCCAATTTTCAACCAGGATCGGAGCAAACCAAAACCTTATCCGCGCCAGGATCCCTGGGAGTTTTGGACACATGTCAAATCTCAGGTGGTCCATATCCACATTAAGGACGCGGTCTGGAATCCGGCCAGGAACGATGCGGATTACAAGTTTCCCGGTGAAGGTGACGGCGCGGTTGAAAGAATCCTGCGCGACGCATGGGAATCCGGCTATTCCGCGGGAGTCTCCATCGAGCCCCACGTGGCGGTCGTCTTCCATGACGCTGCGGTCCAGTCCTCGGCGGAAAACGAATACAACAGCTTTATTGAGTATGGCAAAAAGCTGAAGGCACTGGTGGAAACAATTCAAAACGGGCAGGCCCGTCCCGGCTGTTTTTGAACAGTTTAATTCCATCGGGACTAGCGGCTAGGTTTACCTTGTGGAGAAGTCCACTACTCCCGGCAACTGGTCACCTCTGACGGAGGTCAAGGCGACTGGCAATCCGGTTGTGATCTCCGATCCGAATCCTGATTCCAAACAGATGTTTTACCGGGCCAGGACGAAATGATGTGCGGGAAATTTCATGCCGCCGAAAAGTTGGACCTGTAGTTTTGCTGGCTCCACCCATTTCGGATGCGTGAAGCTCGGGCAGGGCTCAAATTTCCTCGAATTATTTCCGTTCCACCTTGAAATCGAGAAACCCGCTGGAATTTTCGCCGACGGGCATGAGTAGTTGCAAACGCAGGGTTTCAGTTCCGTTGCCGTTGTCGGTCACAAATGTCTGAACGCAGCTTCCGCAAACCGCCGAGCCAATTTGGTAGATTGCTATGAAGAGGTAGTTCACATCTAACAAACCTTTGGGCCGGGTGAGCCTGACTTCCAGCCCCGATTTTCCATCCACAAAAATGATTTTGCTCTGGAGAAAGTTTCTGCTGCTGGCTTCTTTCGGGTTCGATCCCATGGCGTATTCCACGACGTTGGGAATTCCATCACCGTCAGGATCAGCAGACTCGCCGCTGATTGCCGGGTTTGCCTGCTCTGCCACGGTGAAATGGCTTTTGGTCCACTGATCGATGGTGGTGATGCTGGGGGGATTGGTGGGAGCCTGGTTTTGTCGTATTTGAATTATCGTAAAACTCTTCTGACCCATGGTGGCACCATTTTCCGGTTCGATGAGCGTGACGTAGAAGGATTCAAAACTTTCCGTCTCGTTGTCTTTCAAAACATAAGCGGTCAACGATTTGTTGGTCTCGCCCGCACCGAAATGAACGGTGCCTCTCATCTCCAGGTAATCGGCGTTTGGCCGGGCGGAAATCGGTTGAAACGGCTGGGTGAAATAATTCACGGACACCGGGCCATCACTTCCTCCGGTGCGGACCAGGGACATCTCCACCTGCCCGGCATCCTCCGAAACGAGGTAGCTGAATTCTCCAAATCCAACCCTCCCGGCCGGGTTGGCGATTCCTGAATCATCGTCGATGATGGTCACGGTTGCGCTTTTGACCGCCCCCAGCTTGCCATGACTGGGATTCGACAGTTCCAGGGTGAACGTTTCGTTTGGTTCCGGCAGCGTATCCTTGTCGATCTGGATGGTGGCTTCAGCGGTGTTTTCCCCGTCGATAAAAACCAGATCAAACGGCCCCGTTTCACCAAAATAATTAAAGTCGGCGGTGCTGGCAGTGGCCGGCGACATCGTGACTGTGACCGTGCTTCTGCCCAACAGCGTGTTTCGTCGTGCCGTGATGCGCACAGAACCGGAGCTCTCCGCAGTCCGGTAAGTGGCGGCGGAAAACTCGATCAAAGCCTCGGGGAACTCGATGCCAATGGCGACTTGTGCGATCCCTGCATAACCCGAATTGTCATAGGCGATCGCATAAAGCGGGATGGAGCCGAGTTCGGCGTTTCCCGGAAGGGTGATTTCGTAGGGCGCGTTGGTCAAAACTGCCATGATGGAACCGCGGCGGTTGTAGATGGCGATTTTTTGGATTCCAACGGGGCTCGATGCGGTGAGTGTTATTTTGGGAAAAGGTGAGGAGCTGGAAATTTTTTGGCCTTCGGACGGCGTGACAAACCGAACCTGCGGCGGTTCATGGGTGGAAGGTTTGATTTTGTAAAATGCGGCGTCAAAGATGGGATAGGTGGACCCGCCTTCGTCCGGCGACGATTCGTCGAAATTTCGATGCCCGGTAATAAACACCGCGCCGTCATTGTCAAACGTGATGGCTGGAGGCCGTTTTTCGTTGTCGGGCATTCCCTCCAGCGACTCCTCTGTTTTTGCCCAGAGGATTTGCCCAAACGGACTGTATTTTACTGCGGCGATCCGACTTGGAATTCCAGGAACTGTCCCGGCGACGTAGATGTTTTGATTTGAATCCACAGTCATGGCATACGCAGAATCCAAATCATAGCGTTGATCCCAGAGCAGGTTGCCCTCGTTTCCGATGCGGAAAACCAGCCATTCCTGGTCGAAATTGATGGATCCGGCGCCGACCACCGATCCGTCGGGCAAAACCCGGGCGGTTTTGACCCGGGAACGTTCTCCAAAACGAAACGTGTTGAGCCGGCTCACGGAACCGTCGGCGGGGTTGAACTTAGCGACAAAAACTTCGTCCACGCCCGGGCTGGTTTCAACGCGCCCGGTGACGTAAACTGCGCCCAATGCATCGACGCCCACATTCACAGCCTGATGGCGGCGGGAAGAGAAATTTGTAATCGTGGCCGAATCTGTCCAAACCAAATCGCCGGACGCAGAGACTCTCCTCAATGTCACTCCGTTACCTTGAGTTCCAAAATTACTGACTTCAAAGAGGTCGCCTGAAGAACTCCGGGCGATGCCTGCGGGGATTTCCTGGGCGTAGGGGGAAGAAGAAATCGCACCGTGGCTGGAGGAGGTCCATTCCAAACTCATGGAACCTGCGGTGTTCACGGCAAACATGACAGGGTGTGAGATGATGCTCGGTTCGCCGAACGATTCATCCGAGACGTATCCGCTGATGTATAAAATTCCGTTGGTTCCCAGGACTGCGGCGGTAGGGGCGTTTTGATTGTAAAACGGGTTGATCACCGGTTCGATGTAATCCAATTCATAAACATTGGGGCGGGCGGAAACGCCCTGGGCATTGTATTTCAAAAGCCCCACGTCATGGCTCGACGCCAGTCCGGAGTTGCTGAACACCTGACCGACGACAATGGCGTTGTCGGCTTGGTCCACCAAAAGGTCGTGGGCGAGAAATCCGTTGATTTCGCGGAAATCCGACCAGAGCAAAGTACCGTCCGCCTGGTAACAACGGATGAACATCCCGTTTTGCACCCCCACATTGATGCTTTGCCCCATCCAATAAATGCGGCCGGACTGGCTTACCACCACCTTGCGGGCGTAGTCGGCGCTTTGTCCCGGTCCGTTGTAAGCGGCCATCAGGCTCGATTGAACAGGAACAAACGGGACGTTCTGGAATGGAAAAGCAGCGGTCGCGCGAGAAACCAGGGCGCAAAAAAATCCGGCTGCAAGAAAGCCAATACCGCAAAATCTGTACATCATATTTGGTGGGAAGAGGCGAAGGAGCCAGAGAAAGCTCCTTGAGGATTGCGATCAATGTTCTAAACGCCGCGACTCAGGTAAGTTCAACGACCAAATTGATTTGTCAAACAAACCACCTCTTTTTTTAGAATTGTTCCGGCTTGGATTCTTTGGGCTGGCAGCTTTTCCAGAGTGAGAGGATGGATTGTGCAAAAGCCCAGCCCCGGGCCGCCTTGCCGAGGAATCCTGATGATGTTTTTTCGGATTTTCGCATCTGCCAGAGAGTTAGCAACGGTGCGGCCATGTTCCAGATGTTTACGGTTTTTTGCGCCAGCGTCAGTCCTCCTTCAATCCTTGTCACAAAAGGACGGAGGGCGGTTGCTTCGAGTTTGAGAATTGAGCGGTTCAATTCACTTTCGAGCAACAACTCCGATTTTCGTCTTTCGCACTCGAGTATCAGTTTGTTTTCAAACATGCCCGGTCCTTTTTTAGTTCCCCGATGGTGGCTGAGAACGGGGGTGGATTTTTATGCAGCCGGTTTTGCAGGAACCTCCAAGCCAGCACCGTGCCGGTCAAAAACGCCAGACTGAGGCTGATGAGGACTGCCAATCTCCCGTTTTCCCAGAAAATGACCACGATGGTGAATGTGATCATCGCGAGCGTCATCATGGCCATGGCAGCAACCACGGCAACGCACAGCAACGCCTCTATCAGTCGGCATTTTTCCTCCTGCAGCTCGACCGCGAAAAGCTCGACCCGGTTTGTTGCCGTGGCGAGCAATGCCTCGACCATGCGCTTTATGGAGCCATAAAAGCCGGTGGATGCCCCAGTTGGTGCGCTCATTAGATTTTATTTTCGAGTCACCAAAACTCCGATCAACAATCCGATGCCGAACGCCAGTCCGATCGATTGGTAGGGATGTTCACGGATGGTTTTGTCCGCAGCTTTGGCTGTTTCAATGGTTTTTTCCTCGATTTTGTGACAGGTCTTTTTCGCGATTTCAAGGGCTGCTGCCAGCCGTTCACGAGCGTCGTGAGCCTTTTCTCCTACGACGCCTGCGGTGGTTTGCAACAACTCTTCAGAATCGCGGACGACGCGTTTAAGGTCGCTGATCAGTTTGTCGGTATTTTGTTCCACGGTGCTCATAAGAATTCTTTCTAATCGATTTTGATTTTTGTGCCCCAGATTTGGGACGGGCGAACATCTAGGCATCCTACTTTCATTGATCTCCTGAGTATGGCTTCCCATAAAATGGCGAAATTACAACCCTTTTTGCATCCGGAATTAAACATGAGGGGCTTGATCAGCCAAAACACGACTTTGACAAGCTAGTGAAAAATGCCGCAGGAATGCTGGACGCCAACCACTTCTGTGCTTCTTTGGGCATCAAAGCGGAGGAAGAAAAGTTTCGGTTCGGGTTTACTGCCTGATCGCGCAGCTCAAGTCTGCTCACGTCGGCCCGTGGCTTTTTTTCGCGAGATCCAGGTTTGGACAAAAACCAGGACGAGAAAAACAACTGCCATTTTGGACAGGATCGAAACCGAGTCTTCACCGTTCCATTTTCGCACTAGTTGAAGCCATCCCGGGCCGACAAACCCACCGGGTTGGGTGCCTACGTGCGGAACAACCAGGAAGGCGGTAAACCCCGCCAGAAGCAGAGTTCGAAGGTGGCGGTTCTTGATTCTGGAAACCAGCAGCCAGACTATAAAAAGCAGGATCAGGCCGAGTCCGATGGTGACACTCCCGGCCAGTATCCAATATTTCAGCATACCAATGTTCAGCTCTTGAGGCCCAATCCCATCTCTTTACAACGGGTCAGGCTTCGTTCCAGCTCACCTTTTTGGTAGGCTTTTTCAGCATCCTTGTTCCCGCGGAATGGGGGAATCTGTTTTCCTTTTTTGGTCAGGGCCACAAATTTGGCAAAATCCTCGGCGCGAACATCGGAGTAGGGGGTCCAAAAATCGTTTTTGAAATAGGGGAATTCGCGGGCAAATCCGGAGATGGTTTCAATGTGAACCGGCGCGTGAGGACAGAGCTGAGCGTAGCGTTTGAAATAGGTTTGAAAATCCACCACACCTTCCCCGATGGCCGTCCATTGGACTGTTCCACCATTGGCTGATTCCCAGATCATGGAATCGCGCATGCTGGAGGTCAGCACGTAAGGTCCAAGAATTTCCAGGTGCGCCACGGGATCTTCCATGGTCCACGTTGCGTTGCCCGGATCGATGTTGGCCCCGACATAATCTTTGCCGGCTTCCTCGATCAACCGGACCAGTTCACGAGCCTGCATGTCGCCAGCGTGATTTTCGATGGCGATCTTGACTCCGGCGTCCACAGCCTGGCTTTTTAGCGCCTTGCAGACCTTCGCGGTGTCTGCCATGCGCGCTTCGATGCCGCCCGGGGTTTTGCGATCATCAGCCGCGCCGAGGACGACGCGAAAGACGCTGGAACCTAGATCGCGTGCGGCTTTGATTCCGAGCGCCAGATGTTCTTCGGCGGTGCCCCAGTCTTTGCGGAAAGATTTTGACGTCGGGCAGATGCTCCAGGATCCAAGCTGGATCTGAAGTCCCTCATCAGCCGCCCGTTTTTTCAAATCCTGGAGATAACCTGTTTCCAAGCTCTTGAACGGTTTCAAGTCGGTGATGAAAAGCGAATCGGTTTTAAGGCTGGCGGCGTAGGTGATCAGTTCTTCCGCTTTGTAGTCAAAGGCGCGGACCGCGAAATTGTCCAGGCCCAGCTTGAGATTGAGCTTGCTGGCGGTTTGGGCTCGCGCGACGTCCGGCAGGCCTGCGGCCAGTCCCGCTGCCGCCACGGTGACCGACTTTAAAAAATCTCTGCGGTGCAAGGAGGAGAAGGATTCCATAGATCTAAATAGTTCGCCTGATCGGTGGTCTAAATTCAAGCAGGATTCTTAATGAATGAACTCCTGGGGCGTGATTAAAAGTGGGTGAGATGTAAGGAGACCTCCCAGGAGCGCGGCTCTGTGAGCTCTGTGAGCCGCAGGCGCCTACGGCGCTGCAGCCAGCGCCGTAGGCGCGGCATCGTTGTAGAAACGCAGCCAAACAAATCTCAAGCCCCGTCAGGGGCGGCATCATCGGGGAAACGGGGTTGCCAGCGGCACGCGGTGAAACGTCAAACGAACGATGCCGCTCCTGATGGAGCTCACTGACGCTTGCATCACCATTCTACAAAGATGTCGCGCCTACGGCGCAATGGAGTTTGGACATTTTGGAATCGTGCCACGAACCCGCGCATTTTGATAAGCGTGCTGGTATGGCGCGTCGCTTCGCGCACGCCGGGGTGGAGGGTAATGCAAGAGAAACGATTCGCCTGTTCGTCCCGGATTAGTCTTTCCGTCTGCGAACACTTATTTCCAATTCCCGGCGCGCGCGGAGCGACGCGCCCTACCAAAAATGTCCAAACTCCAGTGCAGGTCACAGGCCCGTGCTCCGTGTAGGCCTCACCCAGTTTTAATCGCACCCGAACGCCCCGGGCGTGGTCAAGCAATCCTGAAAATCACCGGTGGTTTGTTCTGGATCGGTCCGGATTCCGTGGGAATCCTACTGCATAAAGGTCCCGCATCGTGGAAAGGTAAAGAGTGTTGTTTGCGGCCATCGGCGTGGCGCTGACCGGGCTTCCAAGTTGTGTCCGGCACAACACCTTCTTTTCCTTTTCCGCCTCAAAAATCCAAAAATCTCCCCGACGTGTCCCGACAAAAAGCTTTCCATCCGCCACCATGGGAGAGCCCCAAAACTCACCATCAGTTTCATGAACCCAGAAAGGTTTCCCTGTTTTGATCTCCAGACAATGCACTTTCCGTCCGGCATCGGTGATGAAAATCAGGTCGTTCAGAATTGCGGGCGTGGAGAGGACATGTTTTTCCAGCGGGTAAGACCAGACAACATTGGTTTGAATTTCACCCCCCCCACCTTGTTTCAAAGAAGGTTCAATGCATTTGAGCCACGCTTCATTCTTTCCCCAAAAGATGTCACCTCCGCCGGCCAGAAAAATCCGGCCTTTCTCAAAAACCGGCATTCCGTAAAAATTGCTCGGTCCCTCGCGTTTGTTGCTGTTAAACCGGTGAACCTCCTGTTTTGGTGCCGACGGATCAAAATCGAACTGCCAGACCTTTTTCAAAGTCGCCACTTCCCCGGCCGCCAGCTTTTTGGTCAATGGTTCGAATCCATAAAGCATCCCGTTTCCTGCAGCGAAAAAAATGGTCTTGCGCCGATCAATGACCCCCAATGACGGGCTTGACCAGGTGCAATGAAAAGTCTCAGGCGCGGTCTTCTCCCGATCGCGCGCCAGCAAACGACCGGTCTTTTTATCGACCACAACGAGGCCGGGCGCATCGGGTGTCCGAATCTTCTTGTGTGTGTTGTCCACCCCGGTGCCGCTGTTGAGATAAAGAAAATCCCCGTCGATCAAAATGGAGCTGTGCGCTCCGTCGTGGGACCAGATGCCCGCAGCTTCTGTGAGGTTCAACATCCAGATGATGTCCGCATCCAATTCCCCGAGCTTCAGCGGCTGAACTCCAAGCTCCGTCATGTGTAATGCTTCATCTTGATAGGGGCCGTCATTGCCGTCGCGAAGTCCGTTGGCGTCCAGGCACATGACCTCTCCTCGGTTGCTCACCATGTAAACGCGGTTCCCCTCCACGGTCGCGGGGGAAGACATTCCGCTTTTGGGCCAGTCGAGGTAGGGATCTTCCTCCCGTTTTGGTACCACCAGCTGCCACAAAAGCGATCCCGTGGCCTCTTCGAAACACATGAAGACCCCCCGGTCCCCTTGATGTTTGGGATCGCGAGGTTCACCGTTGTTTGTCCCGATAAAAACCTTTCCTCCCGCGACCACCGGCGTGGAATAACTTTCCGTCCCGAGCCTGGCGCTCCAGCGGATGTTCATCCTGTTGCTGACAGAGAATTCCGCCGGAAGATTTTTTTCCTTTGAAACCATGTTGCGGCCCCAGGCGGCGCCCCATTGCGGCTGGTCCGCAGCATGGAGAGGAAGGCAGGCGAGCAAAACCAGGGCTGGTAGAATTCGGGAAGGAGTCATGAGATAGTTCGGATTTTTGTGGGTGAGCTTCGTGAATAGCCTTGATGCCGGAAAGAAAAACGGGCGAACCTGGAATAACCCAGGTTCGCCCGGCAGCCGACTGGTGGGCCCGGACAAACCATCAATATTCGCGCTTCCCTTTCAAACCGGGGGCGGGCACCGGGTATTTTCCATCGGCATCGGCCTTCAGTGGTGCCTCGGAATCCATGGTCACCTTGTCGATTCCGGGAGCGTATTCGTGTTCGTGATTGAGCATCTCATCATAGGTGATCTCCTGGCCGGTGTGCGCCGCCATACGACCCATGGAGGTGACCACGCTGGCTTCAACGCCCCGCTTGACTTCGTTGTATGGCTTGTCGGCACGGATGGCTTCCAGCAGATCGTTCCATTCGTTGAGATACGGATCTTGTTCGCCGGGCTTTTCCTTCGATACCCAAAGCATGTTGGCCCGGTCCGCGTTTTGTCCCTTGTAAATGCTGGAGGGGAAGCCGCAATCACTGTTTTTCGACACGATCGCCATGCCTTTGCTCCCGTGCGCGTAGCTGGAATAAATCGGCGCCGTTCCATTGATGCAACGACCGTCCATCAGAAAGCGGGCGCCGTCGGCAAAAATGTATTCCACCGCATAGCTGTCGAAGTTTTGATCCACGTAAGGAACCCCTTCGGCGCTTGTCTTGTAGTGGCGTCCGCCCAGGGCCTGGGCCTTGACCGGCCATGCGTTTTTCATCCAGCAGAGATGATCAATATGATGGATGTAAAAGTCACTGTAGGCTCCGCCGCTGGCCCAGAGAAAGCTATGGAACCTCTGGACCTGGTACATCAGGTCGCTGATTCCATCGGGTTTCGGCGGTGACGAAAAGAATCCCACCGGTCCGTGCATCCGATAACCGCGCATGAGGACGATGTCTCCGATTTCACCGTCCTCTACCCGTTTGTGCAATTCCTGGAGCGCCCGGCTGTGGCGTGACATCAGGCCGACGCCGACCTTTAAATTCTTGGCGCTGGCTTCCTCCCCCATTTTGATCATCCGGCGCGAAGTCGGTCCGTCTGCCGTCAACGGTTTCTCCATGAACACATGGAGGCCTTTTTCAATGGCGTAGGCAAAATGCACCCAACGAAAAGCCAGCGGGGTGGTGAAAATCGCGATGTCACCCTTTTTCAGGCAATCCATCGCTTTTTTATAGGCGTCGAAGCCGATGAACTTCCGGTCGGCCGGCACATCGACCAGTTTCTTGACATTGCTGTTCATCAACGCGTCGTAACTGCCTTTGAGGCGATGTTCAAAAACATCGGCCATGGCGACCAGCTTGATTGGGCCGCCCGAGGTTGAGAGCGCATTTACGGCGGCTCCGGAGCCTCGGCCTCCGCAGCCGATGAGGGCAACTTGAATTTCGTCACTGCCGGCGGCGTGAACGTGGGGAATGACGGCACCTGCAAGGGCTGACACTGCGGCCACCTTGCCTGCGGTCTTGATGAAATCGCGACGTGTAGTCTGATTAATTTGGGAATGGTTCATAGAGATGAATTTCATGACTAAACCAGGGTCTAATCAATTCATTTTTATTGTGAACCGCCAAAGAAATCACCGCGGCCGGTCAGGGCCTGGGTTGGGAAGCCGCCATTTTCGCTTTAATCATCGCTGCAAGCTGTATGGTCTGGCCCTCGAGTTGATCAAACTGACGGCCCAGATCTTCGAACGAATGTTCTCCGCTGGATTGCTCCAGCTCCTTGGCCAAGTGGCTGCTCTGGGTCGCCCTCAGCGTGGCCAGCGCTCCTTTTAGTTGATGGAGATGGCGTTTCAACCCCTCGCGGTCCTGGGATTGAATCGCTTTTCGCCCCTGATCAATCAGGCCCGGAACTTCGGCAAAAAAGAGTTCCAACATCCGGGTAAACTGCTCGACGCTATCTCCGCAATCTTGCAGCAGGCCTTCGGAATCCCAGGGCAGGGGGGCCTCCACCAGACCGGATTCAGCTGCCTGGTCCTGGCGCGGAGTTCTTTCCAACGCGGCGGCAAGTTCTTTTTGCAGGATTGGTTTGGTGATGTAATCATCCATGCCTGCGGACAGGCATTTTTCACGGTCCCCCTGCATGGCGTGCGCGGTCAGAGCGATGATCCGAACCCTGCGATCTGTCATCTGTTCAAACTCCCGGATACGGCGTGTGGCTTCAAAACCATCCATTTCAGGCATCTGGACATCCATCAACACGGCGTCAAACGAATGGTTCCGCACCATTTCGAGGGCTTCACGTCCGTTGGTGGCAATGCTTACCCTGTGCCCCATTTCGTGCAGGAGATAGGTTGCCATCTCGCGGTTGATCGCATTGTCGTCCGTCAACAAAACATGCAGTTTCTTCCGGCTGCCCGCCGTGGTTGGTGCGGCGGATTTAGGAGCCGAACCCGGTTCCTGAGAATTCTCCAAAAGTGCGTTGAAAAGCTCTGATTTGCCCACCGGTTTGGCCATGAAATGTTCGATCCCCAACGTCTTTAACAATACATCCTGTTCGTGACTGTCGATGCTTGGCAGCAGTGCGATGATCTTTAATCCTTCGGTAGCCGCCTTCTTGAGGGCTGGAAGCAGCCCCGCTCCATTTTCCTGTTTACAGTTTGAGTCCACGATGGCGATGGAAAATGGTTCGCCACCGGTCCGGGCCGCCTCGATCTGGCGCAAGGCCTGAGCTCCATTGTCGGCTGATGCCACCTTGATGTTCCAGCTTGTGAGGAATTGGACTAGCAATTGAAGTGTGCCGGGATGGTGATCCACCACCAGAACCCTGGCTTTTGAAAATTGCGAATAATCCCGGACTCGCGCCTCCCTTCGCACCATCTCCGCCAGAATGGTAAAATAAAATTTGCTTCCCTTCCCCACTTCGCTTTCCACCCCGATCTCCCCGTTCATCAACGCAGCAATCTTTTTGCAGATGGTCAATCCAAGCCCGGTTCCCCCAAACTGGCGGGTGGTCGAACCATCCGCCTGCTGGAAAGGTTCAAAAATGGCACCTAGCTTTTGTGCCGGGATTCCGATCCCCGTGTCCCTCACCTCAAACCTGAGCCGGACAAAACCTTTGGGATGTCTCTTGTCGTCTTTGCGAACCGTTACTCCGATCTCCCCTTTGGAGGTGAACTTGACCGCGTTGCCAACGAGGTTGATCATCAGTTGCTTCAGGCGGAGCATGTCGGTCTTGATATACGCAGGGACTTCGGGCTCGATGTCCAGAAGCAGCTCCAGCCCCTTCTCATGAGCTCGGATGCCCAGGCTCTTCAAGGTTTCCGCCAGGGTGTCCGAGATGTTGAACTCCTCCGGGTTTAACTCCAGTTTTCCGGCTTCAATCTTCGAAAAATCGAGGATGTCGTTGATGATCCGCAACAGGTCGTCCGCCGAATGTTTGACCGCGATCAAAAAACGTTCCTGCTGCGGGTTTGGTTTGCTGCGAAGCAGAAGGCTGGTCATCCCGAGAATCCCGTTCATCGGAGTTCTTATTTCATGGCTCATGTTGGCCAGAAATTCGCTCTTCATCCTGTTCGCCGTTTCCGCAGACTCCTTGGCTTCCTTGAGGTTTTGCTCAAATTTTTTCCGTTCGGTGATGTCGCGGAATATCGCCCGGATGGCGATGGCCACGCCATCGTGGGCCCGGGTGGTGATCTTGCCTGACGCCACTATTTCCCTGCCGCTCTTGCCTGCCAGGACCGTTTCCATCTCACCCGCCGCCAGATCTTGAAGCAATTGTGAAAATCTCAACCGGCAGGCCGTCCGCTCGGGAGGAACGACCAGGTCGAAAAAATTCATCTGAAACAGTTCCTGCGTGGAATATTCGAGGGCTCGCTGCCAGGCCTGGTTGGCGTAAATGAAGCCGCCCTGAGGGTTGATGCTGACGATGAGGTCGCTGGCGTTTTCGAAGAGATCCTGGAATTCCTCCTCGCGGGCCTTGAGTTCCGCTTCAATCCGCTTTCGTTCCGTCAGGTCGGAGGCGATCGCCAGAAATCCGTCCACCTCTCCGCGCTCGTTCCGCAGGGCGTTCAGCGAAAGAAGCACCGGGAGCGCCCTCCGGCCTTTGCGGATATAGGTCCATTCCCTGTCCTGAAGGAAATTGTATTTCGCCGCGGTGCTCAAAGTTTCCCATGGATTTTTCGATTCCAAACCCATTTCCCCAGCCAGACGGGCCGCGGTTTCGACCAGTTCTGACTGCTGATAAAAGGCCTGGATCGACAACACTCCGATGACTTCGGAAGCGCTGTAGTCCAGCATCTTTTCCGCTCCGCGATTGAAGGTGAGGATTTTTCCTTCGGTGTCGGTGGAAATGATCGCGAGTTTGGTTCCGTCAAGAATCCCACGTTGCAAGGCAAGATTTTGCTGGAGGTTTTCCTCGGCCCTCCTCCGCTCGGTGAAATCCTGAATCTGCCATACCATGTTCAACGGATCCCCCTGGCTGGTTCTGACCAGCGAAACGTTGAGCAACACCCAGACCACCCTTTGGTCCTTTCGCACGAATCTTTTTTCCACCTGGTAGGTGTCAATTTCTCCAGCCGTCAGGAGCGCGAATTGTTCCTCATCGGCCAGAAGATCCTCGGGATGGGTGAAACTTCGGAAATGCGAGGCGATCATTTCCTTGAATTCGTAACCGAGCAGCTGGCAAAGGGCGGCGTTGACCTGTGTTAGGGTGCCATCCAACCTGACCAGCGCCATGCCTATGGAAGCATCATCAAACGAACGCCGGAATGTGGCCTCGCTTTCCCGCAGCCTTTTTTCCTTCTGCCGCGTGCGCAATCCCAGATGGCTCACCACGGTCAAAAGCCCGCTCAGGGTGCAGCCGACGATCAAAATTAATTTCTCCGTGGATGCCGCCTGCCTGTTCACTCCCGGCGTCACACGGAAAGTCCACAGGGAGCCGTAAAAATCGACGGTTTCCTCAAAACTCTGATTGTAGTTGGCCCTGAAATTTGGCGGCGAATCGGAAAAGATTCTCCTCCTAGATTCAAAAACCTCGATACGATGTTCGCTGCCGTCCGAGATCCTCCGAATCGATTTTAGCAGTGGCTCAACGTCGATGGTTCCGACAATCCAACCCTTGAAAGTTTCGTTGGGACTGACCGAAACGCTGAGGAGGCAGACATGCCGTTGATCGGGACCGTTAAAAACCTCGCCGAGCGCAACATCCCTGGACCTGGCGCGGTTTAAAGACCGGGTGAAAAGACTCGCGCCGTAGGAGTCGATATCCCCTTCAATAGCCGCCGCGGCCACGGTTCGCTCAACCTTGTAATTGTTTGGAACCACCCATTTGATGGAAATAAATTCAGGAAAATCGTTCAGCAAACTTCTGGCGTCATCCTCCCACTTGGCCCAGGGTGAAATAAAGTCAAACTCGAGCCTCCTGGCCATTCTTTGGAACGCACGGATGCGATACTTCAACGGTTCGGAAATATTTGACTGAAAGCGGCGCGCTTCTGCTTCTGCCGACCGGGTGACTTTTCCATGCTCGCTGGAATGAATCGTCAGGTAAAGAAACAGGGTCACCGCCCCGCCAAAAACCGCGACCGGTATGGAGATCCAGGGGAATTCATAGGCCGGAGGTGTTCCCCTCAGGAGGAAACCTAAAATCACCAGTCCTAGCCCGAGCAATAAAAATCCGATCCCCGACGCGATTCCCATGTGGCTGACCTTCGTGCCCCAGGCGTAAACAATTCGGATTCCCGACAGTCCTTCCACCAGGTTCAGCGCTCCCAGGGCCACGATCAACCATCCAAAAACCTGGATCAGAAAAAACCGGCGCTGCCTTCTCAAGATCAGCCCGTTGAGCGTGAGGCAAAACGCCAGCAAAAACAGTCCGTACGCCGTGATCGGTGACATCCTGCCCGGCCGGGTGACATTGGAGGTGATAAAGGGTTTAACCAGCCAGGTGTCGATCCCTGGATTGGTGCCACTGAAATATTCGTAAATGGTCGAGCCGCTCAACAAAAGGACCACGAGCGAAAGTCCGCAGGCGAAATAGCGATAGGGCCTGGCCAGGAGGAGTGCGATGGCCGAAATTATGAAGCATAGCGCCGTGTTCGGCTGCATCGCGGTGCTGCCTGCCGGCCAGCTGACGATAGGTTCCGACCGGATGAACCAGCCGTAGAGAATGATTCCCGAGAGCAGTAGCACGACAGCAGCCAGTGAAAACAGGGCATAACGCAATGCCCGCTCACGAAATGACTGGTCTATTCTGAACATGGATAATGGAACCTAATTGGAACCTGATGACGTGGAAACCTCAAAGGTCTCCATATGTAATGCTGAAAGGGAATTCAGCCCAGCCCCGGCCTGATCCGAACGCCCTGCCTTGAAGTCTGACAAAAGACTTCAAGGCCGTTTTAAATTCCAGCGGCCCTGACGGCAATCAGAGGATATTGGCAGCCAGCTCGGCCAGCTCCGATCTCTCGCCTTTTTGCAGCTCAATATGGGCCGCGATGCCGTGTCTGCGGAATTTGCTGATCACATAATTAAAACCGTTTGAAGCCGAATCCACATACGGATTGTCAATCTGGTAGGGGTCACCAGTGAAGATGATCTTCGTGCCGTGACCGACTCGGGTGATGATGGTCTTCACCTCCAGCGGCGTCAGGTTTTGCGCCTCGTCGATGATCATGAACTGATTGGCGATGCTCCGTCCGCGGATGTAGCTCAAAGCCTCGACCACTATGGTTCCGGAGCGCATCAGATCGTTGCTCCGTCGGCTCTCATGGCCCATGTTCAAATCGCTGAGCAGCTCCAGGGCGTCATGGATCGGCTGCATCCAGGGATTGAGCTTTTCCTCGAGCGATCCCGGAAGAAAGCCCAGCTCTTTTCCCATGGAAACCGTCGGCCGCGCCACGATAAGCCTGCGAAACTCCCGGTCGAGCACCGTCCGTTTCAGCCCGGCCGCCATGGCCATCAAAGTTTTTCCGGTCCCGGCTTTGCCCATCAATGTCACCAGTTTGATCTTGTCATCAAGCAGGGCGTCGAAAGCGAAATGTTGCTCCCGATTGCGGGGTTTAATTCCCCAGATTCCTTCGCGATAATCTGAAATCGGAATCAGCTTGGTCGCAGTTAAATCCACCTTTGTCAGGGCCGCTTTTTTCGGATTCGCCGCGTCGATCAAGGTGCAATATTCGTTGGGAAAATAATGCCCCTTGTTGTCCAGTTTGAATTCTCCATCCGCCCGGAATTTCGACAATTGTTCCGTGGAGATCGAGATCTCGAACATGCCGGTGTAAAGATCGGTGAGAAAAATCCGGTCGGTCTCGTAATCCTCGGCCTGCAATCCGAGCGCGTCGGCTTTGATCCTGAGGTTGATGTCCTTGGAAACCAAAATGGTCGGGATGGCCGGGGAGGCGCGCTGCACCTGGAGCGCTTGGTTTACGATCCTGCTGTCCACGGTGTTGTTGCCGAATATCTGGTGGCCGTTGCTCGACAGGTCCGGAAAAATGATTCTCAGATTGCCGCCGTTTTCCAGGACCACCCCTTCACTCAGGCTTCCTTTGAGCCGGAGTGCGTCCAGGGTGCGGGAAACCGTCCGGGCATTCTGCCCCAGCTCGTTTGATTCCCTTTTAAAACGGTCGATTTCCTCGATGACGTCTATCGGTATCAGGACATTGTTGTCAGCAAAATTAAGTGCGGAGTTGGGGTCGTGGAGAAGGACATTGGTATCAAGAACGTAGTTTTTCACTTGTGCGCGCGAATTTAAGTTTGCTCATTTTGCCATACCACGCTTTCACGCGCCGGTGCCCGGCCGGAAGCTGGTATTGTCCCGAATATAGAAAATTTCCCAACATCCCAAAAAGGTCAAAATCCAGAAATAATGGACGGTCAGAAAGCAGGAATGCATGATGCCCCAGCATTTGTTCGTAAGGAGTCAACGCATTTTCCAGCTCCGTCAACAAAACGGACTGTTGTTTTTTCCACTGAACCAGACAACCCCGGCCGAACTTCCGCTCCTTGTGCCGGACAAACCCGGCATGCTCGGTTTTGGGGACGTTTTTATCCCAATAAACATCGTTCAGCCGGAAGGTCAGCGATTCCACTTCATTTTCCACGTGCCGCCACAAGATGCTTTGAATTCCCCGCCACTCCTCGGGAAACAAATCAAGCCCGAGATTTTCGTTCAGATACTTGGCGATCACCTGTGAATCTTCGGAGGTCTCAAAAACGACGGTCTTGCCGTCCTGGATGATCGGAACCGCGTAATACCGCCCGCGGGTCAGTTTCCAGACCAGACTTCGATCAGGGTTGGGGATGTCGGTGATTTTGAACGGAACCCCGGAAAACTCGAGTATCCGGCGCTGCACGATGCAAAAAGGACTGTAGGGAACTTGAATGAGGTCGATCATGAAAGTATCCGCTCCTTGCCCGCTTTGGTTGATCCCGTTTGAGTGGAAAAAATCGTTCGGATGAAATCAATAAAAAATCCGGGCACAACGAAAACTTAAAAAGATGCGGCAAAAGTAACAAGCGCAAGTTTTGAAAAAGGATTTTGAAACGTCAGGTTGTTCCCACAGGCTCTTTAGGTGCGCCCTCCCGGAGGCCCATCATTTCAGCTTTCCGGTGCCGAGATATTTTGCACTGTTACTTTACAGGCCTTTTCAGCCTCATTAAAGTTTGTTCATGTCATCAGACTTCGATGCTTCGGATTTCGTCGATACCGATCTCCAATCCGCCCGCAAAGAAACGGTTGCTTACGCCAAACCGGCTTACAAGCCGGAGGTTGTCAGGCCCGTCTCTCGCGAAGAAGTGACATCCAAACTTTCCAGCATCCAAAACGAGCTGGCCGAAATCTCCCGGCTCAAGGAGCAACGGGAACAGGAACTGGCCCAGCTCGCAGAACTCCAGCGCCGACAGCAGGAATATCGAACCAGCCGCGAGGAAGCGCTTCAAAATCTGACTCGCGGCATGGGGCTGCTGACCGAAGCTGAATTCAAGTCCCGGCGCGAGGCCGAACAGATGAACCGAACTCTGATTGACTTCAAGGCCGCCCTGGAAAAGGTCAACGCCTTGCACGAAGAAAACTGGGACAAGGACCATTACGACAGCGAGTTGACCCGCGCCCTGACCACTCTGGAAAACTCCCGCATGGAATGGAACTCCGCCCGCCAGAAGTTTACGGTCCTGGACGGGAATGGAAGCGCCAGCCCCCAGGAGGGCGGAAAAGCCAAAAATCTGTCCGGAGATTTTCTGTCACAATACTCCTTCGGCCAGCTCACCAAGATCGGGCTCGCTTTTCTCTGGCCGTTGATCGCCGTCGCCGCAGTCTTCGGTTTGATTCTGATCTTCAAGAAATGATCGTCGTTTTATGGGGCTCTTTAAAAAAAAGGCGGACCCCATCGGTCATCGGGCCAAAGTTTTGGAGGACGAAATCGCCGCCCTCAAAGCCAAGCTTAAAAAGCTGAACGCAAAAAACGAGACGCCGGCCGCCGAGGGTCCGCCCAAAAGCCAGGCCA
>Ga0163151_10001392_pt1 | contig 40662 bp, 26 predicted proteins | sample OliLakLV19MP5IB2_FD_145596 | JGI IMG/M metagenome (GOLD analysis project Ga0163151, IMG submission 145596) | Freshwater microbial mat bacterial communities from Lake Vanda, McMurdo Dry Valleys, Antarctica - Oligotrophic Lake LV.19.MP5.IB-2 | ecosystem: Environmental > Aquatic > Freshwater >...
AAAGCGACCCTGGTGCGCGTGCGCTCCGGGGCGCCTGGACGGCGTCCGACGGTGATGCTTGCGCCGGACCTGAGCGCCGAACAACGCAAGGCGGTCAAGGTTTTCGAGCTGGATCGGTGGATGCCAGCACTTCTTTCATCTAGTTGATAGACTACACCAAAACCATGCCTGCGGCCCTTTGGTGCAAAAAACGCCGTCACATTTGCGAAAGTAGGGCTAGCGCCGCCAACAACCCGCACCCGCGCCTGCTCCTCATTGGCGTTGTGCAACTTCCTCCGGCGTAGCCGATCGGCCCGCCAGCCGGAGAAGCGGCTCATACCGGATCCGCCTTGCCTGCCTTCGCAACTCATCCACCGCCATCCGCGTCGCTGTCCGGTACAACCACCCTTCCGCGCTGCCGCCAACCGGCAACCCAATCCGCGAGTACTTCAAAAAAACTTCGGCGGCCAACTCCTCCGCGCGCCCGGGGTTGCGGATGACGCGCCCGATCAACCGGGCCACGCGTTCGTACCGCGCGGCAAAGAGAGATTCCACATCAAGGCGGCTATCGCCGGATTTCGTCAGCACATCCACATATCTAGAACGTCCGCCAAATCGGCTTTGTGACAACCCAAACGCGCAATAATAAGAGACCATGCTCCGCGACGTAACTTTGGCCCTGCGAAATCTCGTCCGGAACCCCGGGTTCACGGCCCTCGCGGTCATTATCCTCGCCTTGGGCATTGGCGGCGCCACCGCGGTGTTCAGCGTGGTCAACGCCGTTCTCCTTAAATCGCTCCCCTATGAGAGCGCCAGCCGCATCACCGCCGTGACTACCGGCGTCCGCACCGCCCTTTCCGGCGGCGACTACATGGACTTGAAAGAAGGCGTCTCCGCCTTCGAGTCCTTCGCCTACTACTACGGCGGTCAACTGAACGTCCGCACCCGTAACGGCGCTGAGTTCGCCGGCGCCGTCTACGCCTCCTCCGATTTCTTCCGGGCGCTCGGCGTCAACGCCATGTCGGCCGGCCGCGGTTTTGCCGCAACCGACAAGTCCCCCGTCGCGGTGGTGACAACGGACTTCGCCGCCCGCAACTACGGCTCAGCGCAAACCGCCATAGGGCAGCAGGTGGTACTTTATGACATAGCCTATACCATCGTCGGCGCGCTGCCATCCGCTCAGCGATTTCCCCCGAAGACCAGCGTCTGGATCCTTGCCCCGGCCACCCCCGAAAATCAAGCCCGCACTTCCCACAACTACCGCGGCCTGGCCCGCCTCCGCGAGGGCCTGTCCATCGAAGCCGCCCAATCCCAACTCACCGCCATCGCCCAGCGCCTCTCCCAGCAATTTCCCAAATCCCACGCCCGGAAGACTTTTCGCGCCACCCAACTCCAGGAAACCCTTGTCGCCAATTCCCGCGAAACTCTCAACGCCCTCCTTGGCGCCGTACTCGTCCTGCTGCTGATCGCCTGCTCCAATGTCGCCAATCTCCTCCTCGCCAAAGGCGCCGGCCGCGCCCGCGAAATCGCCGTTCGCAGTGCCTTGGGCGCCGGCTCCTGGGCCATCGTCCGCATGTTACTCGCCGAGTCATTTGCGCTCGCCGCACTCGCCGCCGGCGTAGGTCTCGTTTTCGCCTACGCCGGGCTGAAAGCGTTAGTGACGCTGGCTCCGCCCAACACCCCGCGTCTCGACGAGGTGTCGATCGATACGACGGTCCTCGGCTTCACCTTTTTGCTAATCCTTGTCGCTACCGTGATTTTCGGACTGATCCCCGCTTGGCACGCCTTGCGGCTCGACATTCAGAGCGCCTTGAAGCAAGGCGGTGGTCGCGGCATTGTCGCGGGCGGCGCCAATAAACTGCGCCGCGTGCTGGTCGTCGCCGAAATCGCCCTCGCCTTCGTCCTCGCCCTGTCCGCCGGCCTGATCTTTAAGAGTTTCCTGAAACTCAACGAAGTCGATCTCGGCTTTCGCTCCGGCGGCGTCCTGGTGGCCTATGCCGCGATTCCGGCTAGCGGTTCGAACGATTCTCAGCTCGCCGCCGCCCGGTGGTTCACCAGTATCTCCGCCAAACTCGCCGCACTCCCCGGAGTCGAATCCGCCTCCGCCGCGATGGGCGTGCCCACCGGCAGCTACAACTCCAACGGTGCATTCATTATTGAAGGCAAACACGACTGGACATCCGGCCGTCTCGGCGATCTCCCCCAATCCCGCCTCCGGCTCGCCGGTTCCAATTACTTTCAAACGCTTGGCATATCGCTCCGCGCCGGCCGCGACTTCTCCCCCCGCGATACCTTCGAAGCGCCATTCGTCGCCGTCGTCAGTGAATCGTTAGCCCGCCAGTACTTTCCCAAGGACGACCCCATCGGCAAGCGCGTACAATGCGGCCTCGACTCGCTATCGTGGATGACCATCATCGGCGTTGTGACCGATGTGCGCAGCGCCTCTCCGGACACCGCGTCCGGCCCCGAACTCTACATGCCTTACGAACAACACCCCCGGTACGCCGACGAGCTCCAAATTGTCGTCCGCGCCAAAGGCGAGCCCGGGGTATTGGTCGAACCTGTACGCCGCCTGATCCGCGGCGAGCGGCCGGACGTCGCTCTCCGCTTCCAGACACTGGACGAAATGGTTTCGGATTCTATCTCTCTGCCACGATTTCGAACCGTTCTGCTCGGCGTCTTTTCCCTTATGGCCGTGCTTTTGGCGCTAGCCGGCGTTTACGGTGTGATGGCCTATATCGTCGCGCAGCGTGAATCGGAATTTGGCGTGCGGCTCGCCCTTGGCGCGACGGGCGGGGATCTGGCGCGCCTGACGCTCATCGACGCGTTAAAACTTGCCGCTGCCGGCATCGCGGCGGGACTGGGACTTTCGGTCCTCGCCCAGCGCTCCATCGCCGCCTTTCTATTCGGCGTTGAGCCAACCGATGTGACGACCTGGGCCATCGCCGTAGCGGCTTTGAGCGCAATCGCGGTCCTGGCCGCCTGGCTCCCGGCCCGCCGCGCCGCCGCCCTGAACCCCGCCGACATCCTCCGCAATTCGTGATATCTTGCGTCCATGATCACGCGCCGCGCCGCCCTGTCCATAGCCGCCATTCCGTCCGCCATGGCCGCGGAAAAGGCCGTCTACCGCATAGGTGTGACTAACAACACGCGCGGCGGGTGGGAGAAGGATTTCTGGCTTGCCAGCCGCGAATCGTATGAGGTTGGATACCGCTATGTCGAGACGTTCTATAGCTATCTTAAGGAGCTTTTCGACAAGCCGGAGCAAGTGCTGGCGCGCGCCAAACAGATTGGCGTCGGCTTCATCACCGTCTCCAATTCCGGGCCCATGGAGATGCATTTCGAGGATCCCGCAAAGCGCGCCCAGATCCTCGACGAACACACAAAACTCGCCCGCTTTGTTCGCCGGCTCGGCGGCAATCACCTCAAGATCAACCTGGGGCCGCGCCGTCCGAACGGCAGCACGGATGAGGATTTGAAGAACATCGCCGAGACAGTAAACCAGCTCGGTACGCGAACGGCGGGCGAAGGAGTGAGGCTCGCGGTACACGCCCATATGTGGAGCCAGGTTGAAAATCAGCGCGAAATTGATGCGATCCTGACGCATTCCGACGCCAAGAACGTCGCCTTTGTCCTCGATACGGGTCACATTACGCTGGCCGGTATCGATCCGGTTGCCTTTGCCATCAAGCTGCGCCATCGAGTTGTCGAGTTTCACTTGAAAGACACGAAGCCGGACACCTACGGCGGAGCCAAGAGCCGCCTGGAACGGCCAGCCGACATGATGGCGGATCCGCCGTTCTTCCCGCTGGGATCGGGCGGCGTTGATTTCAAAGGTCTAAAGAAACACCTGGACGCAATCGCCTGGAAAGGCTGGCTGACCACGGAACTCGACACGTCCCCGGCCCGCCCGCCGAAGGAGAGCGCCGCCATGAGCTTACGCTATTTGAAGGAAACTTTGAAGATAAATGGCTGAAGGGTATCGCGGACGCTTCGCGCCTTCACCGACGGGTCCGCTGCATTTTGGCTCGCTGGTGACGGCGGCAGGGTCGTGGCTGCATGCGCGCCGCCATGGCGGCAAGTGGCTGGTGCGAATCGAAGACATTGATGAATCACGTACAGTTCCAGGCGCGGACTTCTTGATTCTAAAAACCTTAGCCGCATACGGCTTGGACTGGGACGAGGAAGTGGTTTGGCAGACGCAGCGCCATTCGCGTTACGCCCGCGCTATTGAGACGTTGGGCGATAAGTGTTTTCCCTGTGCTTGTTCCCGCAAAGAAGCGGGCGACCAGTACCCCGGCACGTGCCGGAACGGAATCGCGCCCGGACGGAGCGCCCGCGCCATCCGGCTCCTCGTACCGGACGAAAATAGTCCGCTTACCGACTTCATTTTGCGGCGCGCCGATGGCATCTACGCCTATCAATTGGCGGTGGTGGTAGACGACGCGGCACAAGGCATCACCGACGTCGTTCGCGGCGCGGATCTTCTTGATTCCACCGCCCGGCAGATATTTCTCCAGCGCCAACTCGGCCTCCCGACGCCCCGGTATCTGCACCTGCCGATCATGACCAACGCCGCTGGCGAAAAGCTGAGCAAACAGACAAAGGCGCCGCCGGTGGATCCCGCCGGAGATCCTTCGGTACTGCTGCGGGCGTTGCAGTTCCTGGGGATGGGGCCAAGCCCGGCCGGTTCGTGCCGGGAACTGCTGGCGGCTACCCTTTCACAACTACGTTGACGAGTTTATCGGGGACAACGATCACCTTGACCACGGCCTTTCCTTCGAAAAACGGGCGCGCTTTCTCATCGGCCATGGCCAGCCGCTCGAGCGACTCTTTCGAGGTGCCGAAGGGCACCGTCAACTTGCCCCGGAGCTTGCCGTTGACCTGAATGATGACTTCGGCTCCATCTTCTTTGGCGAGTTCGGCGTTGTATTGCGGCCAAGGTTGCTTGAATACCGGACCGGGGCGGCCCATCAGTTCCCACATCTCTTCGCAGACATAGGGAGTAAATGGAGCAAGTAACAAGACCACTTTCTCCAGCACTTCGCGGAGGGTGGGTCCCGTTAGTTGCGCTTCATTGGCGTATATGTCATTCACTAACTCCATGAAGGCCGCGATGGAGGTGTTGAAGTGCCAACGAGTGTCGAAATCGTTGGTGATCTTGTGTATGGTTTGGTGAAGTTTGCGAAGGACCTTGCGGTCGGCCTCGGTGGGCTCACCGGGAGTGTCGAGCCGATCGATCGAACGGGTGACGAAGCGGAAGACGCGTCCGATGAAGCGAGACGCGCCTTCGGCGCCGGCGCTGGTCCAATCGAGGTCGCGCTCCGGCGGGGCGGCGAAAAGTCCAAAGAGGCGGCCCGTGTCGGCGCCGTATTCGTCCATCATGTCGTCGGCGCTGACTACATTTCCTTTATTCTTCGACATCTTGGAGCCGTCCTTGATCACCATGCCTTGGGTGAAGAGGCGGGCGGCGGGTTCATCAATGGCGATGAGCCCAAGGTCGCGCATCATTTTCGTCCAGAATCGCGAGTAGATCAGGTGGAGAATGGCGTGTTCGACGCCGCCGATGTATTGGTCAATCGGAAACCAGTAGGCGATCTTCTTTGAGTCGAACGGAGCGTTGCTGTTTTGCGGGTCACAGTAGCGGTAGAAGTACCAACTGGAGTCGACGAAGGTGTCCATGGTGTCACACTCGCGGCGGGCCGGGCCGCCGCACTTGGGGCATGGTACGTTGACGAAAGACTCGTTGGCGGCGAGGGGCGATTGACCCGTTCCCTTGAGTTCGGCGTCCGCGGGAAGCAATACGGGCAATTGGTCATCGGGCACCGGAACGACGCCGCAGTTCGCGCAGTGTACGATGGGAATGGGCGTGCCCCAATAACGCTGGCGGGAGATGCCCCAGTCCTTGATGCGGAACGTAATGGCCGGTTCGCCGAAGCCACTGGCCTGGGCGTGAGCGGCCATTTGTTTGCGGGCTTCATCGCTCGCTAGTCCGGACCACTGGCCGCTGTTTTCCACGACGCCGTAATCGCCAAAGGCTTCCTGAACCGTGTCCGGCAGCGCGCCATCGGCGGGGCGAATGACGGGGACGATGGGAATGCCGTATTTGGTGCAGAATTCGAAATCGCGCTCGTCGTGGGCGGGCACAGCCATGATGGCGCCGGTGCCGTAGCCGGTGAGAACGAAGTTGGCAACCCAAACGGGGACGCGCTCGCTATTGAAAGGATTGACGGCATAAAGGCCAGTAAAAATGCCTTCTTTCTCGACGTCGCCGGGGCCTTGCGTGGCCCGTTTGTCGATCATTCCCTTGATAGCGGCCGCCTTCTCGCCGGTAACGTATTGCTTGACGATATCGTGTTCAGGAGCGAGGATGACGCACGTCGCGCCGTAAATCGTGTCGACACGGGTGGTGAAGACTCGCACTTTTTCGCCTGTTTCCAGCGTGAAATCGACTTCAGCGCCTTCACTGCGGCCGATCCAATTGGTCTGCATGGCGAGCACACGGTCGGGCCAGCCGCCCTGCAAAGTTCCGATGTCTTTCAGCAGTTCTTCGGCATAGGCGGTGATTTTGACGAACCACTGCGTTAGCTCTTTTTGTTCCACCGGAATGTCTTCGTGACGCCAGCAGCAGCCATCGACAACCTGTTCATTAGCGAGGACGGTGGCGCACTCCCGGCACCAGTTGAGCAGCGCCTGCTTGCGATAGGCGAGACCCTTTTCGAACATGCGAATGAAGAACCATTGATTCCACTTGTAGTATTCGGGCTCACACGTGGAGACTTCGCGATTCCAATCGTAGGAGAAGCCCATGCGGCGGTGCTGGCGCTTCATCTGCTCAATGTTGGAATGGGTCCATTCGCGGGGATGCCGATTGTTCTTGATGGCGGCGTTTTCAGCGGGAAGGCCGAAGGCATCCCAGCCCATGGGGTGCAACACATTATAGCCGCGCATCCACTTATAGCGGGCGAGCGCGTCGCCAATGGAGTAGTTCCGCACATGCCCGATGTGCAGCGCGCCGGAGGGGTACGGAAGCATTTCGAGCACGTAGAACTTAGGCTTGGCGGAGTTCTCTTCGGGGGCGAAGAGCTTGGGGTCGGCGGCCCAGCGCGCACTCCATTTGGATTCGATTTCCTGGTGACTATAGGCTTGTTCCGGCATATTGGGTTATTGGATGAGGGAGCGGAGGGCGTCGACGTTTCGCTGGTCGTCGCCCTCGTTATCTATGGGTGTTTCCAGAATGAAGGCCTTGTCGCGCAGGGCGCGGGCGTTGAGGATCCGTCGAAATCCCTCTATTCCAATATAGCCTTCGCCGATGTTGGCATGGCGATCGAGATGGGAGCCGAGCGCGCCTTTGGAATCGTTGGCATGGAAGACGGGGACGTTTTCGAGGCCTAAAGTTTCTTCGGCTTCCTTTAGAAAAGCGGTTAGACCTTTTGCGGTGGTGATCTCGTAACCGGCGGCGTAAGAGTGGCAGGTATCGAGACAGTAGCCGATCGGGAATTTGATGTGCTTTGCGGCTAGGTCATGGATGGCGCGTAAGTCGGATAACTGGCCGCCGAGTAAGTTGCCGTGACCGGCGGTGTTTTCGAGTAAGATACGGACGGCGCCGGTTTTGAGTCCTTTGGCGGCGGCTATCAGTCCTTCGGCAAAGGCGGAGATGGCAGCGTCGCGATGCTCGCAATCCTTGGCCGATCCCGGATGGACGACGACATATTCAGCGCCGATGGTGACGGCGCGCTCAAGCTCGCCGCGGAAGGCGGCGACGGATTTGGGACGATTGGTTAAGTCTGGCGAGCAGAGGTTGATGAGGTAGTTAGCGTGGATGACGAGGGGCGTAAGGTTGTGTTCGGCACGGAGGGCCGCCATTTTGATAACAGCTTCGGGATTGGGGGGCGCGGCGGCCCAGGTGCGGGGACTGCCGGAGAAGATTTGGAAGCAGTTGGCGCCGAGTTCGATGGCTTTTGTGGCGGCGTTGTAGAGGGCGCCGGCGGTGGAGGTCTGGATGCCGATGCGGCGGGTTTGCGGTTTGGCCATTTAGGCAGGATAGCGCATGGGTGCTCGTATAATGGGTTTGCTAATTGTGCCGAATACCCACGAACCTTTACTACGCCGAATTACGCTGACGAACTTGCTGTCGTTCGGACCGGAGCCGGTTACTTTGGAGTTGGAGAATCTGAACATTCTCATTGGTCCGAATGGGTCGGGGAAGTCGAATTTGATTGAGGCGATTTCGTTGTTGCGGGCGACGCCGGTTTCGGGACGCAGTTCGAACCGGGACTTGGAGGGCGTCATGCGGCGGGGGGGGCGGCGTTGCGGAATGGATTTGGAAGGGCGCCTCTGAGAAACCCGCATCACTGGAAGCGGTGGTGAACCGTTCGGACGGAGACGGAACGATTCGCCACTTTGTTTCCTTCTGCGACGAATTGCGGGGATTACGGATGGAAGACGAGAGCATTGAGAACGAATCTGATGTATACGGCCTCACTCCAGGATTCCTCTACAGAGTTCACAGAGGAGAGCGGGTGGTCAATACGGAGGGAAGGTACGAACGCAACCGGGCAATAGGAAATCTCGAACCTAAGCTTTCGATTTTGGCGTAACTGCGCCAACTGGGGCCGGCTCCGGAGCTTTCAGCTTTGGCGGATAAGTATGAGCAGATCCGTATCTATCGAGACTGGACGTTTGGACGCAGTTCGAAATTTCGGGAGCCGCAAAGGGCAGATGACCGGAGTGACCGGTTGGAGGAAGATTATTCGAATCTGGGCCTGACGCTTAGCCGCTTGCGAAGAACGCCGAAAGTAAAGGCTGCAATCCTCGACGCCCTGAGGGATTTGTACGAAGGCCTTGATGACTTTGAAGTGCCGACGCAAGGTGGATACGTAGAGTTTGTTTTTTATGAAGGGGAGTTTTCGGTTCCCGCAACTCGGCTCTCCGACGGAACCTTGCGGTACCTTTGCTTGCTTGCAATCCTTTGTGATCCTGATCCGCCACCATTAATTTGTATTGAGGAGCCGGAACTTGGGTTGCATCCGGATATTTTGCCGAACTTGGCCGATCTTTTGGTTCAGGCTTCGGAACGGACGCAACTCATCGTTACGACGCATTCGGACATCCTGATCGACGCGATGACTGAGCGGCCGGAGACGGTGGTTGTATGTGAGAAGCACAGCGGGAAAACGTCACTCACCCGGCTAGAGGGTGATGAACTGACGGTTTGGCTCGAAAAGTATCGCCTTGGGCAGTTGTGGATGAGAGGAGAATTGGGAGGGACCCGCTGGTGAGCGCGCACATTTATGTTGAAGGCGGCGCGAGCGGGGCGGACTCAAACGAGCATAAGATTCGCTGCCGGCAGGGATTCAGGAAGTTGTTAGAACGGTGCGGGTTCGCCGGGCGAATGCCGCGCTTGACGCCGTGTGGATCACGAGGCGACACGTTCCAGTCATTTCGAAGTAGTTTAGGGATTCGAAAAGACGGCTTTGTGGCGATGTGGGTCGACAGTGAAGATCCTATATCGAACGTTGAAGCGACCTGGACGCATTTGAAAAGGCGCGACCAATGGGATCGACCCGCTGGGGCGACTGACGAGCAGGTTCTGCTGATGACGACGTGTATGGAGACGTTGATTGTCGCGGATCGAGGGGCGATGCGCGCGCATTACAAGTCGATGCTGCAAGAGTCCGCGCTGCCGCCGCTGGAGCATCTGGAGCAGCGTCATCGGCACAATGTTCAGGACAGGCTGGTCCACGCAACGCGCGACTGTTCGAACCAGTATGCGAAGGGAAAGCGATCTTTCGATGTGCTGGGGAAATTGAATCCGGATACACTTGAACAACTGCCAAGCTTTAATCGAACCCGGCGGATTGTGGAGGCCAAGTGATGATCGTTTATTTCCTGTTGATGATAGGGTCCGCGTTGCTGGCGCAGCCGGCGGGCTTTAACTACGACGAGGCCAAAGTGCCGAAATACACGCTGCCGGATCCGTTGATGATGGCTGATGGCACGCCAGTAAAGGACGCCGGGATGTGGCGGAAACAGCGGCGGCCGGAAATCTTGGGATTATTCGCGGAACAGGTTTATGGGCATACGCCGAAGACGCGGCTTAAGCTGCGGACGGAGGTATTGGAAATCGACAAGGGCGCGCATGGCGGAGTGGCGACGCGGAAGCAGGTTCGGGTTTGGTTTGGACCGGCGGCGAGTGCTCCATTTATGGACGTGTTGATCTACTTGCCGAATGACGCGAAGGGCCGCGTGCCGGCGTTTCTTGGACTTAACTTTGGCGGGAACCACACCGTGCAGCCGGATCCGGAGATTCGCGTTACCAAAAGCTGGGTACGTTCGACGGAAAACAAGAACGCGGCGCACGAAAAAGAGCGCGGAACCGGAGCGAGCCGTTGGCCGGTGGAGATGATTCTGAAACGGGGTTACGCCGTTGTCACCGCTTACTACGGAGATATCGATCCGGACTTTGACGATGGGTTCAAGAATGGCGTTCAACCGCTGTTCTATAAGCCGGGTCAGATAAAACCGGAGGCGAACGAATGGGGCTCGCTGGGGGCGTGGGCGTGGGGACTGAGCCGCGCGATGGATGTTTTGGAAAAAGAGAAAGCGATTGATTCGTCGAAAGTCGTGCTGCATGGCCATTCGCGATTGGGCAAAGCCACGCTATGGGCCGGGGCGCAGGACGAACGGTTTGCGATAGTGATTTCGAATGACTCCGGCGAAGGCGGGGCGGCGCTGGCGCGACGGAAGTTTGGCGAGACGACGGCGCGGATCAATACTTCGTTCCCGCATTGGTTCGATGGAAATTTCAAGCAGTACAACGATAAGGAAGACGCGCTTCCGGTCGATCAGCATATGCTGTTGGCGTTGATTGCGCCTCGGCCGTTGTATGTCAATTCGGCTCTTGAGGACGGCTGGGCGGATCCTAAGGGAGAGTTCCTCGGTGCTTTGGGGGCGGATCCGGTTTACCGGCTGCTGGGGATGCCCGGTTTGTTAATTAAGGAACATCCGGCGGTGGAAAAGCCTTCGCTCGATGGAACGATTGGGTATCACATCCGGAGTGGGAGGCATGATGTTACGGATTATGATTGGACGCAGTGGATGAATTTTGCGGACCGGCATTTCAAGAAGTAAGTTACTTCTTCTTTTTGCCGGTGTCGGGGCGGTTATCCTTGACGAAACCGTCGCGGTTTGGCATCTTCACTTTCGGTAGAGTCTGTGCATTCATTTCGTCTTTATCGCCAATGATCCCATTCAAATGAAGGATCAACGCGGTCACGGCATACGTTTGATTGGCGTCGAGCAGGCCGGGATTGTCGAACGGCATGGCGCGGTGAACGTAGTCATAAATCGTTGTTGCGTAGGGCCAGAAACTGCCGACTGTCTTGAGCGGCTTGGCGGTATTCAACGTGCCTTTGCCACCGGCGAGCGGGCCTTCCTCATCGCCCTGTCCTTGCGCGCCGTGGCACCGGGCGCAACGGCGGCTATAGATGTCGCGGCCATCGGCGGCAGTGCCTTTGCCGGGTGGCAGACCGGTGCCTTCGGGCGGAATAAACTGATCGGCCGCCTTGATTTCTTCGGGAGTGGCGGCGCGGCCGACGTGGTATTTCTGGCCGTTCATCACGCAGATGGTTAGTATCAAGGCCATCAGTAACTTACCCATTTTTCACGCTCCCATCGGCGCCGATCTTCCACACTTTGACACCATTATAGTGATAGGCCGAGTTCATCCCGCGCGCGGCGGTAAGTTCTTCGCGGGTGGGTTGCATGTAGCCGGACGAATCGACCGCGCGGGCGACTAACTCCGTCTCCTTGCCATCCCAGTTCCAAGGGAAGCGGAAACGGGTGAAGGCTTTGGGGAGGCGCGGCTCCTGCAATGCGGCTTTCTCCCATGTTTTGCCGCCGTCGGTGGATATATCGACGCGGTCAATCGCACCGCGTCCGCTCCAGGCCAGGCCGCGGACCTCCTGGAAACCGGGGCCGCTCAATTTCTGTCCGCCGCTGGGGTAAGTGATGACACTCTTGGCGTCCATCAGGAAAGTAAATTGACGGGAAGTGCCATCGGCAAGTAAGTCCGTATACTTGGAAGTTTCATCTTTGGTCTGGTTCGGTTGATCGACGATCTTAATTTGGCGAAGCCATTTGACGTTGACGTTGCCTTCATAGCCCGGGACGACCAGGCGCAGCGGATAGCCCTGTTCGGGGCGAATGGCTTCGCCGTTCTGCGCGTAGGCGACCAGGCAGTCATCCAGCGCCTTTTCAATGGGCAGACTGCGGCTCATTTTGCAGACGTCGGCGCCTTCGGCGACCAGCCACTTCCCTTCCCGCTTCAGGCCGGCCTCCGCAAGGAGAATCCTGAGCGGAACGCCGGTCCATTCACTGCAACTGGCGAGGCCGAAACTGGCGGCGGCGTTCGGCCCGCCGGGAGCTTTCCATTCGCCGCCGGAGTTGCCGGCGCATTCGACGAAATAGATATGCGAGGCGGAGGGGAGCCGTTTGAGATCGGCAAGCGTAAATACGAGAGGGCGGTCAACCAGGCCGTGAAGGAGGAGGGTGTGTTTGGCCGGGTCGAGTTCGGGGACGCCGGCATGGTGGCGCTCGAAGTGCAATGAAGATGGGGTGATGATGCCCTCGGTTTCCGTGAGCGGCGTTCGCGTGGAACCGATCTGCGGACGCTTCAGGTCGGGAACGGCGCGTTTAACGGTTTCGAATGGCGACCGTTCCCCGTAGGCGCGAATCGGTTTGCCTAACGCGCTGGGCAGTTTTTCTTCCTCAGTTGTAGTGCCTTGCGGGCTGCATCCGGCAAGGGCGGCGATACCGGAGATTTGAAGGAATTGGCGGCGTTGGTTATTCGGCACGGAACGATCTTACCCTATTGGGACTGGCGGGCTTCGATGAAGCGGCGATCAAAGAAGTAAAAGAAGCCATCTTCGGCGCCGATCAAGAGATCCAGTTTGCCGTCGCCGTTCCAGTCGGCGGCGTTGGGAGTGGGGTTGTGACCGGCGAGCGGCGCCCGGGCGACGAGGCCACGAAGAGCCATGACGGGGCGTTGCGGCGTACCCCGGTTTTCGTACCAGAGCGGGCCATGGTCGGAGTCGGTGAGCAGGTCGAGGTCGCCATCGTCGTCCCAATCGACGAGATCGATTTTACGGCGGCCGCTGGCACCGGCGCGGCCGTTAGAAAGGTTGAGAAAGCGGCCGGATTCGGTGACGAAAATCTTCTCCGGCGCGCCGAGGGTAAGTGCGCCATTCCGCCTTCCGCGACGGAAGAGACAGAGATAGCCCTGATGATTGAGCATGACGAGATCGGGCAGTCCGTCGCGGTCCCAATCGACGACTTCCGGCGTGGTTCGCCACTGGGTGAGCAGTTGCTTTCCTTGCGGCTCCCACCAGACCCATTCGGGTTTGGGCGCCGGACCATTCCATTCGACCTCGATGTTACGCGCGGGTTCCAACTCCTGAATTCTACCAGTGCCTTTGTACCAAACCACCTCGCCCGAGATGTCATTGACGACCAAATCGAGCTTGCCGTCCGAATCCCAGTCGGCAACGGTGGGATTTGAGTAACCCCATTTGGCTTCGGCGGGGCCCTGAATGGACTTATTCGCTCCGGCGACGCGCCGGATGGGTTTTCCGCCGGCGCGGAGATAGCCGCGGGCCGTGAATTCGGGCATTTCGCGGGCGCCGGTATTCTCAAACCATTCGATGTAACCGGCTGAATTACCGGCGATGAGATCGAGTTTGCCATCGCCGGTCCAATCGGCGGCGACGGGCCGGGCGAGGGAACCGCTTTTAACGAAAGGATCGAGTTGTTCGAGCTGTTTGGGTTCGGCCCATTGGGGTTCCTGGCCGAAGGGGGAGAGGTTCTCGACGATGGTGAGGGTGCCGCCTTCCTCGCCGATGAGCAGAGACGGGCGACCGTCCTTGTGCCAGGCGATGACGCGGGGCTGAATCATTTGCAGATCGAGGCGGAAGGGGAGAACAGCGGACTTGGAAAGGTCATGGCGATGATGAAGAGTTACATAGTCGAGGAAGCTGCCAATGAGTAGGTCAGGTTTCCCGCCGGACTTCCAGCGAAAGAGTTGCGGCGCGGGGGAACCATAAGAATCGATGGCAAGTTTAACGGGTTCCTCGTACTTAGGAGCCATGTTGGTTCCGTCGTTGCGCCAGAAGTAGACGAATCCGTGGAGGGGACCGCGGAGCCATTCGCCTTTTGTGTTGAAGGCGTCGTCCCAGCCGTAATCGCGCCAGTCGCTGACGCCGTTGAGAAGGTCGATTTTCCCGTCGCCGTCCCAATCGACGGGCAGCCAAAGATCGTCGCGGCCGACGTGATATTTGCGCTGGAGATTGAATTGGCGGGGCTCATTGAAGCCATTACGGCGAACATCGGAGAACCAGCGGCCGCCCGCGGAGGTAGCGTCGATCTTGCCGTCGCCATCGACATCTCCAACAGCGAGATCTTTAAGGGCGGGACCGAGCCAATCAGCACGGTCAAACAGCGGTTCGGCGGCGGTTCCGATGTTACGGAAAAAGTAAGTGCCATTGTAAGGCCGATCCGGAGAGGCGACCAGTAAGTCAAGATCGCCGTCGCCGTCCCAATCGATGGCGGCTGGGTGGGAGTAGAGTCCGACGGCAAGTTTGCCGCGAACGCCGGCGCGGCCGTAGGTGACGCGATCGCCGCTGCCCACCATCGCGGGGGCGGCGACACGCTCCGTTTCGCCTTGACCGAACCCATCCCAAGTGACAACGTATTTGCCGGCGCCGGTGGAGAGGAAGTGAAGGACGGCCGAGGGGCGGCGGAATTCGACTTTGACAGGAATGGGCTTGCGGGCGGCCTCCTCATACAGGCGCACCGAATCAACGGAGAAGCCGCGGGCGGCGGGAATTTCCAGGCGGATGGGGACGCCGGCAGGAGAATCGACCGTCAAGGAATTGGATTGCCGATTCTTGTCGGCGGCGATAACCAGGCCGACGGCGAACAGCAGGAATAAGTAAGTCCGCATCGCACTAATCCGGTACACCGGTAGGGATGCTGCCGCCGGGAGCCTCAGTGGCGGGCAGCCAGCGGCGGAGGATGGATTTGATCTCCGTATGGACGGGGTTAGCGGCGAGGTTGATCCACTCATTCGGATCCTGGCGGCGATCGTATAGCTCCTCGCTACCGTCGTGATAGCGGATGTAACTCCAGCGCTCGGCGCGAATGGCGTGATTGCCTTTGGAATAAGTTACTAACGCCGGACGGTCCCAGGAGCTTTCCGGAGCTGTAAGCAGCGGGCGGAGACTGACGCCATCGAGCGCCGGGGGCGGTTTCAAACCGGCAAGGTCGCAGAGCGTGGGATAGAGATCGATAAGGCCGACGGGGCGATGGCAGCGGGTGGCGGGTTTGGTGACGCCGCCCGCCTTTACAATGAACGGCACGTGGGTGGCGCGGTACCACAGGCTTTGCTTGTGCCAGTGCGATTTTTCACCGAGATGATAGCCGTGATCGGACCAGAGGACGACGATGGTATTGTCGCGGTGGGGGCCGGTTTCGAGAGCGTCGAGCATGCGGCCGATCATGGCGTCGGAGAACGAAATACAGGCCAGATACGCCTGTACGGCGCGTTTCCAATTGCCGGTACCGACGAGAAGATCGTGCCGTGAATGTTGATTCAACGCGACGCGGCGGGCGAAGGGAGGAACGTCGGAAAGGTCGTCGTCTTTGACTGCGGGCAGGACGATGGAATCGAGCGGATAGAGGTCGAAGTACTTCTTGGGGACGAACCACGGAATATGGGGCCGGAACATCCCGGCGGCGAGAAAGAAGGGTTTGGCGTGTTTTTCGTGAAGGATTTGCCTGGCCCAGGAGGCGACTTTGTAGTCGGGCATGGCAGATTCATCCGTGTCAAGGGGCGCCCAATCGAAGTTCCGCCAACTTACGGAGGGCATGGGCGTGACGGGACGCTGCGGTTCAGGATCGGGGGGAAAGCTGTAGCCATCGGTCCAGTTATTGGCGCGGCCATCGGGGTTCCAGAAAAAGTAACTGTCCCAGCTCAGCGGGTCATTGAAACCTTTGCCGTGATGGAACACCTTACCGCCGCCGAGGGTGGTGTAGCCATTGGCGCGGAAGTGCTGGGGCAAGGTGACGACACTGGGGAGTTGGGTACGCCAGGGCTTCTCATCGTTTCCGTAGATACCGGTCGTGGAGGGACGGCGGCCAGTGAGCAGAGCGGTGCGGGAGGGATTGCAGATGGGCGCGGCGGTATGGGCGTCGGTGAAGAGCAGACCGGAGGCGGCGAGGCGGTCAAGATTGGGCGTCTTCACCTGCGGGTGTCCGCCAAGGGCGCCGACCCAATCGTTCCAATCGTCGACGGCGATCATGAAGACATTGGGCCGGCTGGTTTGCGCGGAAGCGAGGGCGGCGGAGGCCAGGAACGAGCGGCGCGTCATTGGGTAGATTATATCGAGGTTCCCATGGATGGCCGGCTGGGGCGCGGAACTCCCCGGACTTAACTGAGGGGTGTATTTTTTCGATTCCCGCCGATAGACACTATAAGTAATGGCGTCAATGGAAAAAGAATCAATCAGCACCCATCAAAAGGCGGCGCGGGTGAACCACGATCCGACCACGTATGGGGCGTTTGCCGAAATCGGCGCGGCGCAGGAAGTGGTGGCGTGGTTCTTCCGGAGCGGGCGCGCGTCGGGAACGGTGGCGAAGTCAATGTCCGCGTACGACATGGTGGTGTCGGACGCGATCTACGGGCCGTCGAGCCGCTACGTCAGCCGTCAGCGGCTGGAAAGCATGTTGAATCACGAGTACTCGCTGCTGCAGGAGCGGCTTGATCCGGCGCGGGGCGCCAATACCAAGTTTTTTGCCTTTGCCGATACCGTGGCAACGAACCGGCGGTCGCAGCCGGGGAGCGGGCACGGGTGGCTGGGAATCCGGTTTCAGAATGAGCCGCGGACGGAGGCGTCGGAGATACTTATTCACATTCGGTTGCTGGACCCGGTGACGCTACGGGAACAGGAAGTGATCGGCATACTGGGCGTCAACCTTATATACGGCGCGTTCTATCTGAACGATCAGCCGGAGGAGTTGATCGGGAATTTGATGGACGGGTTGAGCCGGGTGCGCCTGGAAGTGGACATGATTAAGTTTTCCGGACCGGCGTTTGAGAAGGTCGACAACCGGCTGATGAGCTTGCAACTGGTGGCGCAGGGGCTGACCGACGCGGCGGTGTTCACGGCTAAAGGCGACGCGGTGGAGCCGGCGGAGATCCTTTTCGGGCGTCCGGTTTTGCTGCAACGCGGGAGTTTCCGGCCGGTTACGAACGTGACCCTGGACATGCTGTATTGCGGCGGCGAGCGAATGGTGGCGGATAAGAAGATCGATGAAAAGCGGTTGGTGGTACTGATGGAGATGAGTTTGAAAAACCTTATGCCATCGGACAAAGTGGACCATGAAGACTTCATGGCGCGAGTCGACATTCTGGGCGCGCTGGGGCATCCGGTGATGATTTCCAATTTTTCCGCATCCCACCGGCTGACCGGATATCTGCGGCGCTATACCAAGCTGCCAATCGGGTATGTGATGGGGCTTGGAACCTTGCGGAGCATCTTCAAGGAAGAGTATTACGCCGATCTGAGCGGTGGAATTCTGGAAGCCTTAGGGCTGCTACTCCAGGGAGATACGGCGCTGTATGTCTACCCTCTGTGGGACGCAGCGGCGAGTACGCAAGTGAGCGCCGATTCCGATGAGGCCGCGCCAAATCTGCTGCATCTTTACCGCCATTTGCTGGACAACAAACGCATCTGCTCGCTGCCGGTATTCGACCCCGTGGATCTTCCGATCATGCCGGCTGAAATACTGCAGCGGATCAAATCGGGCGATCCGAGTTGGGAAAAATTTGTTCCGCCGCCAGTGGCGGAACGGATTCGGGCGGACAGTCTATTCGGGTACTCGGTTTAACGCCCGGCCGGGGGGCAGAATATGATAACGTCTATCAATCGCCCTAACCGGTTAGAAATCTCCCGGTCAGGTACCAGGGTCACAGTCCAAAAAGAGGTCATAAAACCATGTTTAAGCTCCTGCGCCAAGTGGCGCTTTATCTCATGCTATGCGCGGCTTCTCTATTCGCTCAATCCGAACGCGGAACCATTACCGGGACCGTTCGCGACGCCTCCGGCGCCGTAATCCCGGGCGCGAAGGTTCTGCTCACCAATACGCAAACCGGCGTGGCGTTCAACGCGCCGTCCAATGCCGACGGTGAATACACCGTTCCCCAACTCCAGGTGGGCACCTATACCGTTCGCGTCGAAAAGGCCGGCTTTCGCCCCGCAAGTATCACTGGCCTGATTCTCAACGCGTCGGCTACGGTTCGCGCCGATGCCACACTCGAAGTCGGTACTTCGGTTCAAGCTGTTGAGGTTTCCGCCAGCGCCCTCGCGTTGTCGACGGAAAACGCGAAATCGAGCGTCACCATCGACAACAAGTTGGTTGACGAACTGCCGCTCGTCGTCAGCGGCGCGATGAGGAGTCCCTTCAACCTCGCCGCGCTCACGCCGGAAGCCAAGAACGTCGGCGGCGACACCGGGTTTATCCTCGGTGGTGGACAGGCCGCTGGTTATGGCACCAACCTTGATGGCATCTCCGTCAATACCACCCGCGCCCTCCAGCAGAGCTGGGTGGCCGTCAACGCGCCCTCCATCGAAGCGATCACCGAATTCACGGTCGACACCAACGGGTTCAAAGCCGAGTTCGGCCAGGCCACCGGCGGCATCATGAGCTTCGCCTCCAAGTCCGGCACCAATAACATCCACGGCTCGGCATACGAGTTCCTGCGCAACAACAAACTCGACGCCAACAACTTCTTCAACAACGCCCGCGGCATCGCCCGTCCCATTTATAAGCAGCACGATTTCGGCGGTTCGGCCGGCGGCCCCATCGTCATTCCGAAACTCTACAACGGAAAGAATAAAACCTTTTTCTTCGCCAGCTACGAAGCCTTCCGCAACCGGGAAGGCGCGACCGGCGCGCAGCGCACCGTGCCGACGCCGGAGATGTACGGCGGCGATTTCCGCAACTGGGTGAATGCCGCCGGCCAGCAGATCCCCATCTACAACCCCACCTCCCAGACCACCGACGCGGCCGGAAACGTCACGCGGCAGGTGTTCCCGAATAATCAAGTTCCCGCCAGCCTCTTTGACCCCGAAATCGTCAAAGCGCTCGGCGTGTTCCGCAGCGGCACCGTGCCCGTACCGAACAATGGCGCGGCCCCGGGAACGGTCGGCTATGTGCAAAACAATTACCTCGTAACCGGCGGCAGCGTCGTCCGTCCTAACACCAAGTTCAGCCTCAAGGGCGACCACGTCATCAGCGACAAACACCGGATCTCGGGATATTGGGGCTACAACCGCTCCTTGAGAATCCTGGCGCGAACGGTCCCGCCGACCTCCCCGGCCTCTTCGTCAACTACAACGATACCCGGCGTCATTCCGACGTTTTCCGCGGCAGTTGGGACTGGAACATCTCGCCCACAATCTTTAATCACTTCTACGGCGGCGGCAACAACTGGAAAGAGAATCACGATCCGCCCCAGGCCACTGTTTTGAGCGGCATTAAATGGAAGGATAAGTTCTGCGCCATCAACGTCGCCGACTGTGACCAGAATCTGGTCAACATGAACTTCTCCAATGACTATAGCCAGTGGGGCGGCCGCGCCAATAACGGTTCTGAGAACTTCATCAAGCAGTTTGCCAACGATGTGACCATCATCAAGGGCAAGCACACCATCAAGTTCGGCGGACAGGCGTTGTACCAGTTCTACAACGGCTTCGGCCGCCAGTGCGTCTCCGGCTGCATGACCTTCGACTTCAAAAACACCGGCCGGCCCGGAGACACCAACTTCACCACCGCTGGCGGCAGTCCCATCGCCTCCATGCTGCTCGGCTACGCCAGCAACGGCGTGGCTGAAACCGTCCGCTACATCGGCCAGCAGTGGCCGTCGTATGCTGGCTTTGTCCAGACCGACTGGCGCCTCCGCCCGAACCTGATGCTGAACCTCGGCGTCCGCTGGGAGACCATGCTGCCCCCGACCGGCGAAAACGATAGCTGGAGCGACTTCGATCCAACCCGTCCCAACCCGGCGGCCGATAACATAAAGGGCGCGCTGATCTACGCTGGTTCGGGAGCGGGTCGCGAAGGCACCCGGTCGTTGGCTGGTAGCACCTTCACCAACTTCGGCCCTCGTTTCGGCATGGCCTACACTTACAAGGAGAAAACCGTCATCCGCGCCTCGGCTGGCTTGAGCTACGGCAACATCACTACGGTGACCGGCTCCACCCACCAGCGCGGGTTCACCCTGACCCTGCCCTTCCCGGACAACAGCCAAGGGATACTGCCGTCCTATCGCGTCAGAGACGGTCTGCCGGCCTGGTCCGCGCCGCCGTTCATTAACCCCAGCTTCGCCAACCGCGACTCGATGCCTTGGTGGCAGGGCAGCGAGGCCACGCGGCCCCCAGCCTTCGTCACCTGGAATCTATCGATCCAGCGCCAACTGTCTTCCACCATGGTCATGGAGACCTCCTATAACGCCTCGCTCGGCTCCGGCCTTCAGGCTGGCTTGCTCAACTACAACCAGCTCGATCCCAAGGTCCTCACTCAGTATGGGGCGACGTTGTTGAACTCCCGCTTTGATTCTCCCGCGGCCGTCGCGGCGGGCATCAGGGCGCCCTACTCCGCCTTCGGCCTCCCACAGGGATTGCGCGGAACCGGCGGTTGGGGCGCCCAAGCCACGGTTCGTCAGGCTCTCCGTCCCTACCCCCAGTACAACAGCATTGACACCGCCAGTGGTGGTGGCGACCACTCCGGCCACTCCACTTACCATGCGGGCATGATCCGCTTCGAGAAACGTTATTCCGGAGGCCTCCAGTTCCAAACCTCCTATGTGTTCTCGAAGATCCTTACCGACGCCGACAGCTACTGGGTCGGCGGCGCCGCCATGGATCACTTCAATCGCGGCCTGGAGAAATCCATCGGCCAGTTTGACGTTACGCATAACTTCAAGCTCGGCACCGTTTACGATCTGCCGTTCGGCAAAGGCAAGCGCTTCCTGGCAACCAACAGCGCCGCGAACTGGATCGCCGGCGGCTGGCGCGTTTCCGGAATCGCCTACTACGGCAGCGGTCTCCCCCGGGGCCTGGGCACCAGCAACGCTATGCCCCTGTTCAGCGGCGGACTTCGGCCCATCATTTCGACCTACGACGGATGGCGCGCGCCGACTAAAGGCGACTCGTTCGATCCGTTTGTCGATCGCTTCGTACAGCCGGCCAGCTTCTTCCCGGCCCAGCCTGGGAACACCTTCGGCAATCAGACTCGCTACAACCCGAAACTCCGCGAGTTCGCCAACCTCAACGAGAACATCTCGATCTCCAAGACGTTCCCGATCAAGGAGCAGGTGCGGCTCGATTTCCGCGCCGAAGCGTTCAACGCCTTCAACCGCGTCCGCTTCGGTACCGGCAGCCTCCAACTCCAGAGCAACCAGCTTGGCCAGTTGACTGGAGCGGGGGACCTGCTCAACTCGCCTCGCTCGATGCAGGTGGCGTTGAAGCTTTACTTCTAATCGACAATCAACCTAAGCAACTGAAAGGGCAGCCCCAAGCGGGCCGCCTTTTCAGTAATTCCGGGTGGGCGCGCGTCGGCAGCACCAGTTGTCGCTTACGAGTATCGCGATCAGCGTCTCGCGCCGGAGTTCGCAAGCAATGGGCTTCCGGATTTTACGTATCGGCGCAACCTCAATCCCGGGTTGCCAAGACGCAAAGCCGGCCTTATACGAAGGCTTCGGCAGGAATGGGCCAGCGTTGTCGTGGGGATTCTGAGAATCGCCTGGAATTGACACAAACGACTTGCATCTACCTTCCTGTTTCGATCAAAATTCGAGCGCGGCGAAGATCTGAACTTGCCGGGCATTCAGCACCTCAATAGGCCGGTTATAGTTGGCCAAACGAACTCCTTGAGCCGCATAAAAGGGACTCACGCGGAGCGAGTTTGTGTGATTCAGAATATTGAACGACTCCGCCCCAACATGCCACTTCGCCCGGCCTTCAAGAATCGGGATCACCTTGAAGACTCGCAGATCGAGAGAATGAATGGAGGGAGAATAGTTCGGGTTGCGGCCCAGACCGAAGGGACGAGCTGAGATGGGGTATGCGCCGGTTCGGAACGAGTCGGTCGTATCCAGGACATTCAGCGGTCGACCGCTCCCGTAAGAATACATCGGCGCGAACGTCAAACCCTTCAGTGTCTCTCTCATCCGGAGCGGCATTGATTGCCATTTTTCAAATGGCAACTCAAACAGAGCGCTACCGCTCAAACGGTGAAGCTGATGTTGCCTCGATAGAGCCCACTCCGCCCGCAAGTTGCGCGGGTCGTTGGGCTGCTCGTCGAAATCCGAAGCGTCGTCGAGAGTCCGAGCCAGGGTGTAGGTGAAAAGGTAGGTCAACTCCTTTGTCATGCGGCGGTTCAGGGTAAAGGTAGCGCCTTGGTAGGATGATCGGGCTGACTGTTCCAACAGATAGTAAGGCTGAGGAAGTCCACCGATGTTGCGAACTCGCTGTAGATTCAATCCGCGGGCCAGCGTGACTTCCAGTGAAACGGTGGTTTCGTTGTCAATGGCTCGCTCCACACCGGCAGTGGTTCTGACGCTATAGGTGGAAGGGAAGTGACTGGCGGCGCCGTAGCGAGCTATGGAAAGAAACGGCACGGCGCTCAGGATTGCAGCACCACCGGTAAAATTCTGGACTTGTTGTGCGGCGGACCCGGCGGCATATTGTTCGAATCCATGCACCCCGTTCTTCTGCACAGCATCGTTCAGAAAGGCCAGTGGGTAGCGATCGAAGAAAAGTCCGGCGCCGGCGCGAATTACCCACGGGGATTTTGCGCCCGGATGCCAGGCGAACCCGAGCCTGGGGGCAAAGTTGTTACTGCTGGCCGGAATGCCGGAGGGCATCGCCTGGCGGTCAAAGCGTAATCCCGCTTCAATGGTGAGGCCCGGCCGTAGTTGCCAGCGGTCCTGAATCCAAAATCCCACCGGTGTGGTCGTCAGCCGGGTATTCGGATCGCCGAACGATTGGAGGAACACATCCGGGCGGCCCGCTTCGAATTCGGCCAAGGTTGGAAATATGTAAAGCCCGCCAAAACGATTGGCGAGGCGCGAATCTAGCGTGATCGTATGCACGGCGGCCCCCGCCATTAACAAATGCCGGTCTAGCGATGCGCTGAAACTATCGACGAATTCCCAATGATTCTCGGTGCGCTTCTGGTCCAGACGGTAGCCTCCGCCAAAAGTAATGACACCGGGGATCTCGATCATCGGTCCGGAGGAATTTGGCGTGATGAGGGCGTCTCGCTGAGCGAACTGGAACCGAAAATCGTTGACCTTGGCGGGAGACATCGCTGAGGTAAGCGCGGTGACGAATGAATGATCGCGGAGCCGGCTGCTGCCCCTAGCGCTGAGGTCGCTGAAATTCTCAACCCCGAGTACATCATTTTCCACGCGACCTTGCGAAAAAGCGTATCGGCTCGTCAAATTCTGCCGGGGCGTGATGATGTGGTTCAACTTAAACGACGTCTCCGTGTCATGCCCTTTCACGGGATACAAGCCTGTGGTTAATGATGTGACAGGGCTTTTGGCAAAGAGTGGTGAAGCTAGCGCTCGTTCAATTCGGCCGCGAAGAACGGAGCCGGTCTCGGACCATTCCTCACCTGATTCCCATGCGCTCTCGACGGCGGTTGCAAAGAAGGTCCGGTCCTTGCGAATCGGCCCATGTAAGGACGTTCCCGGTTGATAGCGGCGATATTGCTGTTTGCGGCCAAACCCAACCTCGGCGTTCCTCGCATTCAGGACCTCATTCTGTAAAAACATCGTTGCATCGCCACGCCAGCGATTCGTGCCGGCACGAGTAACGACGTTCACAATACCGCCCGCCGCACCGCCAAACTCAGCGCTGACCGAGGTTCCCGCTACCCGGAATTCCTGGACCATCTCGAGACCGATCGCAACGCGGTTAGTGCCCGTAGTCTCATCGCGGTTGTCCACGCCGTCAATCGAAATGCTATTGTTCCGTCCGCGCAGACCGGCGAAGACAAAGCCGCTGTCATTGGCGACGTTGTGAGTTCCGGCGGCGGAACGTTGCGTGTTCGCGCCTGCCGATGGAGACATTCCTGGGGCTGCAAAGACGAAGCTCAGATAGTTGCGGTTTTGCGAAGGCGTCTCTTCGACGCGGTCATACCCCATTGCAAAGCTGGATGTAGTGGCCGTCGTTTGAAGCGCCTCGGTTTCAGCCTTTACCTCGATCTTCTCTTCCACACCGGCCGGGTTCATCTCTACTCGTTGTGAAACGGTTTGCCCCACCGAGACGAAGAACATTTCGATTTTGTAGGCAGCCATTCCGGACGACTGCACTTCCAACGAATATCTTCCGATGGGCAACGCGGGCATCTGGAATTGCCCATCGTTTCCAGTGACTACCTGTCGCTTAGCCGCGGTGCCTCTATTCTGTACGACCACGGACGCTCCCGCGATCGGAGAACCAGAAGAGTCCAGGACAGTGCCCTGCACCTGCCCGCTGGAGCCTGATGATTGAGCATTGAGCAACGGCGGCATCGTCGAGAGCGCGACCAGGACGGCAATTGACAAGAATAGAATACGAGGCATTTCAGTCTTAACACTAGGCAACGCTCCCGCACGCCAGAATGACGCGAAGATTACGATGCCGTCATGTTGGGAAGGTGATGGTCGCTACGGTTCCGCGTCCAACGGTGCTGTCGATGGAAGCGCCGCCCCCATGCGCCTCGGCAATTGCACGCGCAATAGCCAGCCCGAGTCCGGCGCCGCTGCGATGGGGGTCGGCGCGATAGAAGCGCTCGAAGACGTGAGGCAAATCTTCTCGCGCGATCCCCTCACCCGTATCGCTGACGGAAAATCCACAAAAGCCGTTCGAGGCACTCGCCGAAATCTCAACGGTTCCTCCGGGCCGCGTGTGGCGCAAAGCGTTGCCGATCAAGTTGGAGACGGCTCGGCGGAAGAGTGTTCTGTCAGCCCGGAATTCATTGTGAATGGGGGAATCGGCAAGGATCAGTTGAATCCCCGACTCTCCAGCTAGCGGCTCGAAGAACTCATGAAGTTTGCGCAGTTCCTCATGGGCATTTAGATTTCCGGCCTCCAATTCAAGATGTCCCTTTTCTGAACGGGCTAGGAACAGCAGGCTATCGACCATCTTCGCCAGCCGGTCATATTCTTCGAGATTCGATTCCAGTACGTCGCGGTACTCAGCTTGGGACCGCGTGCGGCCAAGCGCCACCTCAGTTTCGCCGCGGAGATTGTTAAGAGGAGTCCGAAGTTCATGGGCGATATCGGCCGAGTAGCGTTCCAATCGGACGAATCCCAACTCCAGATTCGAGAACATTCCATTCAAGGTAGCCGCTAGTTCTCTCAATTCTGCCGGGAGGGTCCCTTCCGGGATACGTTGTTGCAGCCGGCGCGTAGTGATTCCTTGCACCATCTCCGCGATATCCCGAACTGGTTGTGTGCCGCTGCGCGCGATGCGAAGTCCTACCCAAGCTGTGATTCCAGACGTTGCAAGCAGAACGAACACCATCCAGGTGCGGTATCGCGACAGGATGGCCTCGTCAGAAGCCCGATCAATCGCCGCTTGAAGCGTCAATGTTCCGGCGCTTCGAGTGTTGACGTTCTTGGACAGCAAGCGGTATGGGCGGCCAGTTGCGGACATACCGGCAGCAATCGTGCTGTTCGGGACGAATGCGGCTGCTGGCAGCTCCGCGTTCATCCCAGGCGTTTGTAGAATGACTCGGCCTTGGTCATCCAACAGCCGGAGGTAGACCCTATTTGTCTGTCCGCCGTCCCACTCCGCCTCCACCTCCCATCGCAATTCCCGATCGCGATTTTCCTCGTGTGCCACGAGTCGTTGCATCGAAGCCACACGGTCGCGTAGGAACTCATCGTCTTCATCAACCAGACTTGAACGCAAACCCCAGTAAAGGATGCACGCTCCAGCGAAGACAATTGCCAGCGCAGAGCTGGTGTAAAGGACAGTAAGCCGTGAGGCCAATGACCTAGGAGCGATCTTCGAGAACATAGCCCATTCCCCGGATGGTGTGGATGAGTTTTGGTTCAAACGGATCGTCCACCTTGGCGCGGAGCCGCCGGATATGGACATCGACAACATTGGTGTCACTGTCAAAGTTCATGTCCCAAACCTGCTCCGAAAGAATCGTTCGGGAGAGTACCTCTCCCCGCCGTCGCGCCAGGAGCGACAGCAAGTGAAACTCCTTAGGCGTCAGATCCAATCGTTGCCCGGCACGGACGGCGCGAAATCGCAAAGGGTCAATTTCAAGATCGCCGACTCGAACCGGCTCGGCCACAACGCTTTGGCTGCGGCGAAGAAGAGATTGGACGCGAGCGAGGAGTTCTGAAAATGCGAAGGGTTTGACCAGGTAATCGTCGGCCCCGATTTGGAGCCCGCGAACGCGGTCGCTCACGGCGTCTTTGGCTGTCAGGTATAAGACTGGCGTCGTGCGGCCTTCGGAGCGATATTCCTTGAGAACGGTCCATCCGTCTTTGCCAGGAAGCATGACGTCGAGGACTACGAGGTCATAATGTTGTTCGGTCATGCAATGGAGTCCGTCAACGCCGTTTCCGCAAGAATCCACAATGAAGCCGTTCTCCGCCAAACCTTTCTGAAGATAGGCGGCGGTCTTCGGTTCGTCTTCGATGACAAGAATCTTCATTTGGTTCAGGCTGGCAGCGTCTCCTCCTACAATAATCGCGCTCGTTGACGATTAGCATCAGCCGTTCCATTTCGCCGCTCAGCACTGGGCATACGGACTTTGGCGATTCCGCTCCGTTGCCCGATCATTTGCCAGCTGAAGTGCGCGGAACTTTTGGTGAAAGTAGTCGTTCACCCGCCATCGATTTTGGCCGTGGCCTTGGTGGTGACCGTTCCGGCTAACTGCAACACAGGCGAGCGGCGTTACTGCCACTTCTCGTCAAAGAACCCGGCCGCGGCCACCTTGCCCGGATAGCGGCCGTTCGCCGGCGTTGTCACATCGATCACCGCCCAGTCGGGCAGCTTCGAAATCTGGCGGGCATTGTTCAAATTGTCGAATTCGCGGAACGTGAATCCGCTGTTCAACACGACGTACTTCTTTTCGTTTAAAGGATTGGGATAGATGAGCGCCGGGTAGTGGGTGGCGCCGCTATATTTCTGGCCCTTCACGGTGAGCGAGTCGGCGGCCCACTGGAACGGCAGCCCGCCCATGACCTTGGCCATAACAGAGTTCGACGCCGGATCGCCCCACAGCACCAGGTTATGCGCCGCGATATCGGCATCGGTCACTTCGCTATCTTTCTTGACCCGCGAATCGCCACGGAATTGGCGGCGCCATTCGCGAATCGCGCGCTCCTGTTCAGCCATCAGACGCTTCCCTGCCTCGCCTGCCGGGACGCCGCTGGGTAGTACAAAAAGGAATGAGTTCATGAAGGCGTCGTCAATCGGCCCCTGCATTCCATGCCGCTTCACTTTGCCGCTGGGGAGTGCCGCCGCAAGGGCCCACTTCCCGGCCGTCTTCGCGAGATGAACGGTCCAGGAACGGTCGCTTGCCGGACCCGTTACGTTCACCGTCTGGCCGTCAATGGCGATCGCCGTTTTGCCAATCAACTCCACCGGCGCGCCGCCGGCGGCGAAGTCGATTGTCAACGCCGACACATTCGACGTGGTCACCTGCAGCGCCTCTTTATTGTGGACCGAAGCTTCGACCGTGGCCTTCTCCCAATGCTTCTCCAGGCCCGCAACAACGATCCACTTCATGCGGTTGTAGCGCAACGTGTAGGTCACAAACTTAATCCGCCGGGGATGTGGCTCCCTGCCCTTGGCGGCTATCGCGTCCAGCCGTTTGTCGATCTCGATTTTCGATTCCGGATGATAGCGGTGCGGCGTCTGGGGCCCGATGATATGGGTCATCGGAATGCCCTCTTTGTCGAGGTACTTCGCCATCAGATCGGCTGCCTGTTTCTGTCCGTCAATTTCGCCCGAATAGGCCACCAATGGCACGTTGGTGAAGTTGGCGGCGTACAGAGTCGCGTCGTACATGCGCCACAGCGTCTGTTCCCACGCCGGAGTCTCCTCGTTGTTCTGCGCCAACCGCAGGAACTCGGCGGACTCGCTGAAACCCGCGCCTGGGGCCACCGCCGCCCAACGGCCCGCGTGGTGCGCGCCGAAGTGCCACGCCGCCGCGCCGCCCATGCTGAACCCGCGCACCAGCAATCGATCCTCGTCCACCGGATACTGCTTCCGCAACGCGTCGAGCGCTTCAAAAAGGTCCACTTCGCCGGCGAATTTGTTGGCGTTGCAGTACCGGCCATAAAGGTGCAGCACAATCGTATCGGCGGGCGTGAATTCACCGGGACGCGACATGCGCTCAGACAGGAAGTTGACTTCGCTCAGCTTCTCAGCCCGCCCGTGAAACCAGGCGTCGACGCGCCATTTGCGCGGCAGGCGCGGATCGAACGACGCGGGAACGACGAGGCCATACGGCTGAATCGAGCCATCGATCTTCGAGACGTATCCCCGCACGACGAGCCCGGTCGCCTTCGTCCACGGCGCTTCGCCATGCTGTAACTGGCCGGCCCGTTTCTGGCCCTCTACGAGCAGCGCTTTGGCTTTGGGAATGTCAGGGGCGTCAAAAAACTCGTTGTAGGTCAGCGCGTAGCGCACGGCCTCGCGGAAGATCAGGACATCGGGCAGCAAGGCGTTCTTGCCGAGAGATTGAATGCTTTCGTTGAGACTCTTCAATCCGCCTTCCAGATCCTTGCGATCATTATCCGCGACGGCCACGCCGGGGGGCGGGACGGGACGGTCTTGCGCTGGCGCGGCACAACCGGCCAGCAGGGCAATCAGTAGAGCGGCTCTTCGCCGGGCGGTCTTGTTTTCCATCTTCGATGTATCCATAGCCATTGATCGGGGTAAGCCCGGATGGCGCGCTCCAGTGCGTTCTGGATCCGCTGCGTATCGATGAATGTGTTGCCGGTGATGCCGACTGGTTCATCGAAGCGAAGGACAAACTTGCGCTCATCCGGACTCCAAATAGCATATCCGGGAATGACGGCCGCGCCGGTCCGCGCCGCTAATTTAGCGAAAGTCGGACTGACGCAGGCTTTGCGGCCGAAGAAGTTAACGAAGATTCCTTCGTCCATGCCAACGTTCTGATCGACCAGAATGCCAACCGCGCGGTTGTCCTTGAGCGCCTGAAAAACACTGCGCGCGGCTTCTTTCTTGCCAACGATGACATTGCCGCTCGCAGCGCGGCGGGCTTCGACAAACGCGTTGAGAAGCGGGTTGTCCAATGGCCGGACAACGACATGCATCGGCTCGGCCATCAGCGCGTGGCTGAAAGCGCTCAGTTCCCAGGCACCTAGATGAAGAGTTGCGAACAAGACTCCTTTTCCGGCCGCCTTGGCCTTGGTGAAGTGCTCGAAGCCCTCGTAGCGAATCCATTCATGGACATTCGTCGCGTCGATGCGGCCCATCCGCGCGAAGACCACCAAATGCAGGGCGATGGAGCGCCAGACGCCACTGGCGATGCCGTCGGGCAGCCCAGCCATTTCGAGGTTTCGCCTGGCGACGCGGGAAAGCTTGGGGGCGGCGAGGCGTAGCGCCTGGGCATAGCCCCACGCCAAAATGAAGCTGAGCGGCCAAGGCCCGTATGCCAGCGATCCCAAGGCCATTCGCGCCAGGACGTATTCGAAGCGATCGCGGACGGGACTGCGCTGCGCCACAAGTGTCCTAGTCTATCCAGCCGCCGCCGAGCACGAGATCGCCATCATAAAACACCGCCCCCTGTCCGGGCGTGACGGCGCGCTGCGGCTGATCGAAACGAACGGCGACGCGCGTGTCGTCGCCGACGGGCGAGAGCGTGGCGTCGGCCGGAACGTGCCGATTTCGGATGCGAACCTGCGCGCGCCGCGGTGCGTGTATCGCGGGAATCGAAATCCAGTTCACGTCACGGGCGGTGAAGGCCGCCGTCTGCAGATCGGTCTCGCGGCCCACAACTACGCGGCGGGTTTCCGGCTCCGTTGAGATCACGTACAACGGCTCGCCGGTGGCCACGCCGAGGCCGCGCCGCTGGCCGACCGTGTAGCTGTGATAGCCCGTGTGCTCGCCCAGCACTTGGCCGTCGCTGGTGATGATGTCGCCGCCCATATTGTCGAGCGGGATGTTCTGCTCCCGGCAGTAGGCCTCGATAAAAGCCTTGTAATCGCCGTTTGGCACGAAGCAAATCTCCTGGCTGTCGCCCTTATCGGCGACCGGGAGCTCAAGCGATTTGGCGAGTTCGCGGACTTCGGTTTTGACCATGCCGCCGAGCGGAAACAGCGTGCGGGCGAGTTGCGTTTGGGTGAGCCCAAACAGGAAGTACGTTTGATCTTTCGACGCATCGACGGCACGGCGGAGTTCCCAGCGGGCCGTTTCGGCGTGCCGCGTGATGCGGGCGTAATGGCCGGTGGCGATCTTGTCCGCGCCCACGCCCTCGGCCATTTCGATGAAGGTGTCGAACTTGATGAAATTATTGCAAAGCGTGCAGGGAATCGGCGTTCGGCCGTGCAGATAATCGTCGACGAATGGCTTGACAACGGACTTCTCGAAGGCGTCTTCGAAGTTGACGACGTAGTAAGGAATGCCGACCAGTTCGGCGACGTAGCGGGCGTCGTAGACGTCGTCAATGGAGCAGCAGCGGCCCGAGGATTCACCGCCAGCCAATTCGGGCAGGCGGCGCTGGTTCCAGAGCTGCATGGTCATGCCGACAATGTTGGCGCCTTCCCGCTTCATAAGTCCGGCGACGACGGAGCTGTCGACACCGCCGCTCATGGCCACAGCGATCAGTGGATCAGACATATACGGGCGAAAGCCTCCGGAGATGAGCGGCTGAGGCCACGACGGCTTCGATGAGGCCGTCGACCTGTTCGATGGTGTTGCCGAGGCCAAGGGAGAAGCGAATGGACGCCTTGGCCTCGTCGCGGGTAAGGCCGATGGCGGTGAGGACATGGGATGGCTCGACGGCGCCGGATGAGCAGGCGGCGCCACTGGAGACGGCGAAGCCGCGGAGGTCGAGGGCGATCACCATCGCCTCGCCTTCAATGCCGGCGAAACGGATGTTGGTGGTGTTGGGCACTCGTGGGGCGTTGGCGCCATTGAGAGTGGTTTGAGGAACGCGTTTCAGGATGCCTTTTTCGAGGCGATCAGTAAGCGCGCCGATGGTGCGGTTATCGCGCCTGAGGTCACAGGCCGCCCCGAGGGCGACGGCGCCCGCGACATTCTCGGTGCCGGCGCGGCGGCCCGATTCGTGGCGCCCGCCGAACTGGCGAGGCCTGAGTTCGACGCCTTTGCGGACGAAAAGAGCACCGACACCTTTAGGGGCATTGAGCTTGTGGCCGCTGATCGAATACAAGTCGACGCTCCGCAGTGGCAGCCGGATCTTGCCGGCGGCCTGGACGCCATCGGAGTGGAAAAGGGCGCCGGCTTGGCGCGCGATGAACGCCAGGGCCTCAATGTCCTGAATAGTGCCCAGTTCGTTGTTGACGTGCATGATGGAGACAAGCACCGTGGAGGGGCGAATGGCGTCCCGCAGGCCCTGGGGATGGACAACGCCGTCAGCGTCGGCGGCAATGTAGGTCACGTCGAGATCGCGGCAGGCGGCGAGGATCGCGGGGTGCTCGACGTTTGTGGTGACGATGTGGCCGCTGGGGACACCCAGGATGGCGAGGTTGTCGGCCTCCGTGCCGCCACTGGTGAAGACAATTTCCTTCGGCGAGCAGTTGAGAAAAGCGGCCGTTTGGCGGCGCGCGCATTCGAGCGCTTGCTTGGCCTGCTGCCCGGGCTGATGGATACTGGAGGCATTCCCGAATCCGTCTCGGAGTGCGGGGAGGATGGCGTCAATCACCGCGGGGGCGATTGGCGTCGTTGCATTGTGATCGAAATAATAGCGCTCCACATCTCTATTCTACCAATGGCGACACGACGGCCTCTCATTACTTTGACCACCGATTTTGGCCTGTCCGACCACTTTGTGGCGGCGATGAAGGGAGTGATTTTCGGCATTTGCCCCGGTGCGGAGATCGTGGATGTGACGCACGAGCTGCGCCCGTTTGCGGTCACGGAGGCGGCGTTTACGTTTGGGGAAGCGTGGCGGTGGTTTCCCAAAGGGACGATTCATGTGGCGGTGGTAGACCCGGGGGTGGGGTCAGTGCGGCGGCCGATTCTGGCGGAGGCGGCGGGGCAGTTTTTTGTCGGTCCGGATAATGGGATTTTGACTTCGGCATTGTCGTTGGAAAAGGCGAAGGCGCGCGCGATTACGGCTTCGAAGTATTTCCTGACGCCGGTCAGCGCCACGTTTCATGGGCGTGATGTGTTTGCGCCGTGCGCGGCTCATCTGGCTTTCGGGGTTCGACCGGCTTCGTTTGGGAAGTTAGTCATTGACGCGTTACGGCTTCGATTAGACAAGCCGGCGCAGACTTCCAGGCGGCAATGGACGGGACTTATATTGAAGATCGACCGGTTTGGGAATGTGATTACTAATTTCAGGCTATCGGACTTTCCCTGGCTATTGACGAATCCGTTTGTATTTACAGTGGGGTTTGAGCAGGTGGCGGTATTGGCGAGTCATTACGAGCAGTGCGCGTACGGAGACTTTTACGCGATGGGGGGGTCAAGCGGGTATATCGAGATTGTGCTGCGGGAGGCAAATGCGGCAAGTAAGTTGGGAGTAGCGGCGGGGGCGCCCGTGGAGCTAATGGGATGGGCCAATGCCTGAGATGCCGGAGGTGGAAGCCGTTTGCAGGCGGCTGCGGTTGGAGGCGGAGGGGGCGTTCATTCAGCGAGTGCGATTGCTGCGGCCGTCGATTGCGAAGGGGGAAGTCGAGGCGGCTTGCCAGCGCGTGTATTTGGAGCGCGTGGAAAGGCGCGGGAAGAACATTTTCCTGCACTTATCGCGCGGCGGAGTGTTGCATGTGCATTTGCGAATGACTGGTAACCTGTACGTGATTCCGGATCATAGGTTTCTAGTTAACGCTGTGCGGGCGGTGTGGGAGTTATCGGATGGGCGGGGGATTATTTTTGAGGATCCGCGGGCGCTGGGGCGGATTGCGTCGATCGCGGCGGATGCGTTGCCGGAGTTGGGCTGGGAGCCGCTGGACATCGGGTTTACAGTGGCTGTATTGGCGGGTTTGGCGAGGGGATCGAAGCGGCCGGCAAAGCTGTTTTTGCTGGATCAGACAAAAGTGGCGGGGTTAGGGAATATTTATGCGGCGGAGGCGTTGTTTAGGGCCGGGATCGATCCGCGGCGGGCGATGGGAACGTTGCGGCGGGTCCGGCTGGCTCGGTTGCATACGGCGATTGTGGACGTTATGTCAGGGGCGGTGGAGTCCGTTTATGAGTTGTACGCAAAGCCGGGCAATATGATTGAGGCGGAGCGGCAGACGTTGATGGTTTACGGGCGGGAAGGGGAGGACTGCCGGGTTTGCGAAAGGCCGATTTTGCGGTTGGCGCAGGGGGGGCGGTCAACCTATTATTGCGGGCGGTGCCAACGGTGAAATTCATTTGGATTCGCCTCGGATAAACCCTAACTTCATTGAGATGCCGATAAGTTGCGATAAGATCGTGAGGTGGCAGGATCATCGTTTCAGACAAATCCCTACGACCTGAACAAGCTTCTCGAAGACTGCCGCAGAGGCATTATTCAATTACCCGACTTCCAACGTAGCTGGGTGTGGGATGAAGACCGTATCAAGAGCTTGATCGCTTCGATTTCGCGTGCATTTCCGGTTGGCGCCTTGATGACGCTCGACACCGGTGGACCGGTGAATTTCAAACCGCGACCAGTGGAAGGAGCGCCCGAGGAGGCAAAGAACTTAACGCCGCAATCGTTACTGCTGGACGGGCAACAAAGGTTGACATCCCTCTACCAGGTCACTTTGCGGCGAGCTGTCACCGAAACAATCACGCCGAAGAGGAAAAAAGTACGCCGGTGGTTTTATATCGATATTCGTGGTGCTCTCAGTTCGTCGGTTGATCGGGAAGACGCAGTGATCGGAGTACCTGAGGACCGCATCGTTCGTTCCGATTTTGGACGTGGGAGGGTGTTGGACCTTTCGACGGCCGAGCGTGAGTATGCGGCAATGATGTATCCGGTTTCCGATGTTTTCGACTGGGACCGATGGCAAGACGGTTTCGACAATTATTGGCGCGGCGACCAGAACGAGGGCGTTCGCGAAGAGTTTCGCTCGTTCAAACGAAATGTCCTCGAGAACTTCAAATACTATCGCGTGCCAGTAATCGCTTTGGACCGGTCAACATCAAAGGAGGCCGTATGCGTAGTTTTCGAGAAGGTCAATACGGGCGGCAAGCCGTTGGATGCGTTTGAACTAGTGACGGCAATGTATGCGGCGGCCGGCCATGAACTGCGAAGGGATTGGTATGGCGACGACCGAATGAAAGGACGTCATCGGCTGTTCGGAGAAACACTCCGCCCCGCGGGCGCCGATACAGGAATTATTGCTGGCGTTTCGAATACGGATTTTTTGCAGGCCATTTCCCTATTCTTTACACGCGACCGCCGGAGATCCGCGGAGTCATCCGGGAAAAAGGGGAACGAATTACCCGCCGTCACCGGTAACCGGCAAGCGCTGTTGAATTTGCCGCTCGATGCGTACAAGCAGTATGAGTCACAAGTAGAGCGCGGGTTTATTCAAGCGGCGAAATTCCTTCACACACTTCACATCTATCGTATATTCGATTTGCCCTATCAGTCTCAGATCGTGCCGCTTGCCGCGATTCTCGCCGATATCGGAGATTCGTGGGAACACGAAACATTCCGGGCGATGCTGGTCAGATGGTACTGGAATGGTGTTTTTGGAGAACTCTATGGATCGGCGGTGGAGACACGTGTAGCGCGGGATTTCATGGAAGTCCCCGCTTGGCTAGCCGGCGGGCCAGAACCGTCAACCATTAGCGAAACGACCTTCCGCGCCGACAGGCTGAAGACCATGCGAGCGCGGTTGTCCGCTGCTTATAAAGGCGTTAACGCGCTGCTAATGAAAGAGGGCGCACTGGATATCCGGTCGGGGCAGAAGTTCGACCACACCGTATTTTTTGGAGAAAACGTCGACATTCATCATATCTTCCCGCAGGACTGGTGTAAAAATCAGGGACTAAAACCTGAAGTCTATGATTCCATCATCAATAAGACCCCTCTATCCTATCGTACGAATCGACTACTCGGCGGAATTGCACCCTCAGACTATATCGCCAAGTTGGAACGCGGCAATGGCGCGTCACCGGCGATCCTGGATGTAAGGTTAGATGGCTATCTCAAATCTCACTTAATCGAGCCGTCGCTGCTGCGTGCCGACCGATTCGAAGATTTCATGGCGGATCGACAGAAGCGACTGCTCGCGCTGATTGAACAAGCAACCGGTAAGTTATCGTACTCCGGAGGTGCGCAAGAGGAAGGTGAGTCGATTGAGGACGATGAAGACGCGGTGGAAGCCGAATTTACAATACCGGCGGCGCTTTAAGGAGTTGGCCTTGTTCTATGCGACAGCGACGCTGGACGAGTCGTCCACGTGAACCAATTGGCGTAGCGCGCGACTTGATGGCCCAGCGCCCGATTTGAGGCTTGGGGCTGGTTTGAGCAACTCGGGCGGTCGAGCGCTTTGGAAGAAGACGTCCTCCCGAGGCGGGCGGTGCCAACGGTGAATGGTGTAACATCGAAGGTCGGGATGCTCACGATTCGCTCCAGCCAGCAAGCCGCCCTTGCAGCGGAAAAAACAGCGCTGTTTGAGCAGACGCTGCTACGGCATGTCGAGAACGCGTACCCGGCGCAGTTTTCAATATGGGGCGAGGCGCGGACGGCGGAGTTTGTGAGCCGCAATTTGCGGCGAGCGATGGGCCATGGTATCGATACGACCGGGGCGGTGGTCACGTTCGTGGAACTTCTGCTTCAGTTTGGAGAGCAGTTTGGAGAATCGCCGGATGGGGAGAGGGCGCTGGAAATCCTGGAAGAGCCGGTGTATCCCGGGCAAATCAAAATACAGATGCTGGTAGAGTGCCTGATGACGCGAATGGGCGGGCGGCGAATCGCGGCGGTCGAGTAGAGAAGTTTAGAAGCAGAGCGAAGGATTCCTATGCCAATTTGCGAGAGCTGCAAAAATACGCTGGTGTGCAAGTGCGGGGCAGTGGCGGGACCGCAGTGTGAGGTGGTCGGCAATACGGTGCTGGCATGCCAGGACAAAGCCGGGATTTGGGTGCGGGTTCGCGATCATTTGGGCGTCTCGGTGCCAGGGGTGACGGTTTCGGTCTCCGGGGCGGTAGGGAAAACCGGAAAGACAGGTTTCGCTACGTATGACGATGTTGTTGCGGCGACGGAGCACACGGTTAAGATCGCGCTGGAAGGGAAGTTGGCGGAGACGTGGAAAATCGTCGATGCGCCATTGAAGGGGACGGTGGCGAAGGGTGAGGTAAAACTGTTCTCGTTCGTGCTGGCGCCGCGGGCGAAGCCGGTGGTTACCGTACCGAAGGCGGCGGTGGCGTATAAGGGCTTCCGGCAGAAGATCCTGTTGACGGCTGATGCGGCGTATGCGGGCAAAGGGGTCTTCACATGCACTGCGGGCGCCGATAAAGTGAAGTTCTACGCGGCGGGGGTGGAGTTCCCCGGGACAAAGACGTTTGATGCGATCACCGAGGCGGAGATTACGGTAGAGGTGGAGGCGAGGTCGGAGAGTGCGTTCGAGGGGGTGAAGTTTTCGTGGAAGATCGACGACTCGGTGGTAGCCGCGACAGGGAAGATAACGGCGGTGAAGGCCGTATTGACCGTATATAAGAAGGCGGGGACGGCGCTTTCCGATGGCGAGAAGATCGCCGACGGGCGGACGATTCACAAGCAGAATCCGGCGGGAGAGCGGACGCGGGCAAAGGCGGAGATCGAAGTGCTGCCGGCCGAATTTAAGGGCCATGTGTTGCTGACGCTGACGAAGCCGACGGTGACGCTGTACGACAAGGACAAGCTCGGCACGGCGGCGGATCTTACGCTGAAGATCGCCACGGGAGCGAAGCTCACTTATTTCATCGAGGGAGTGACACTCAGCACGGGCAAAGCCGATACGGCGTTGGAAGTGACGATCGACGACCTGTCGGGCGTGGTCGATAGCTGCAATTTGACGGTGATGGAGACGAAGCTGCAAATCTGCGAACCGCGCACGGACCCGAAAATAGAACCGGCGGAGATGGCGGAAGACAGGAAGTTCGCCGTGGGGCGGAAATTGCTGAAGTATCGAACGACGGTAACCGGGCAGCGGGCGCTTCTGCGGGTGACGAAGTCGCCATTGGACGCGCCTTGCCGGTTGATTTTGCGGGCCCCGGCGGGGCGGGATAAGGTCACTTTCTACGAAGCGACGGGCTCGAAGACGTATGTTCCAATCAACCAGGTGCTGCCGGTTACGGAGAAGTTCTCGCACGAGAATCGGTCGGGTGCGGCGACGGCGATGACGCTGCCGCGAGAGATTGCCGTGGACGAAGTGAAGGATCTGGTAAAGGGACTGGTTTTCTGGATGGATGCGGCGGTGGTGAGTACGGACCGGGAGGTAAGGCTGCAGGTTGATGCCGAGGATGTGGACGACCTGTGCGACACGGTGGCGTGTACGGTGGCAAAGGTGAAGTTGCATATTGAAGTAAAGCGGACCGACAAGCCAGCGTTGGATGACGCTGTCGATTTCAAGCTCACCGCGCCGGGATTGGACGCCGCGATCGTGCCCGGCGTGCTCCCGAAGTTGACGGGGAAATTTTCGCTGGATGTGGAGGCGGGCTACTATGGCATCGCGGTGACGCCCCAGAATGCGCTGGAGAAAGAAATGCGCCTGATGCGCACGGAGCCAACCCATTCCGAAACTTCGTTGGACGTGTTTGGGGATATGACGGTGAAGTTCGAGTTGTTGCCGCCCTATGAAAAAATCCAATGTATCGGGTATTTCATGCGCACGGGAGCCTATATTGGCGTGGACAACGTGGTGACCGGCGTGGCCAGCACCGGTGTTACCGTCGCGGACGACCGGCGCAAAAAGCAGCGGATCGAGGCGCTGAACGATATTGACGGACGGTGCGAGATCATGAAAGACGCGGTGGTGAAGGCGTTTGCGACGTGCGGGAAGGGCGGCACAGGCGGGATGAGCGGGCCGCCGGGGAACGGCTGGGTGAAGACCGGCGATCCCAAAATCCTGAAGGTATTCATGGCGCCGGAGTTTTACTTCCGCGGGCAGTTAGGGGCTTATCCGCTGGAGACGATGTCCGAAATTTTGACGCCGCCGAAGGATCCGGTTATGGCGAATATCGTGGCATTGAAGGCGGAGTTGGACGACCCGAAGTATAACGATTGGCTGTTTGTACTGGGCTCGGCGATCGGGGCGATTGAGTTGGACGCCGATATAAAGAGGACGTCCGTGGATGGTCTGATTACTTTGATTGAGCCCGCGGTAAAGGTATATGGTTGGACGGAGAATTCTTTGTCTGGGAGCGCGTTAGCGGCGGGTTGGAAGCTGTACCAGGGCGATAGCGCGACTCATCACGCCATAACCGCTGTTGCGGTCAAACAGGCCGAGGCGAGTTTTACCCGCCAGGAGTTGGAATTTGCGGCGGATCTGATAATCCCGGACGAGACGAAGTTCGCGGTGGGGACGCACGGGACGGATACGGTCACTTTCATCCAGAAACAGGGTACATTTGAGATCGACTGCCCGTTGGGGGCGCCGTTGATTGGCCAGCATGTGAAAGACGGGGCTATTTTGGCCTTGATCGACGGGGTGACACCGATTTCCGGGACGAGCTACGAAGTCGTAGTCAGCCTGGCGATCAGTGAAACATTGGCGGTGGGACCGGCGGAGGTAACCGTCGGGATAACTTCGAAGGCGGTGGACATCAAGGCGCTCTACAATTGCTTTCTATTTGTCAAGCATCTGACGGGGTCGGTCGTGGCAAATGCCGCCGCGGGATGGAGATTCTGGACGAAGCCCGCCGTCAGCCCATGGAGCGTAGACCCGGCCGCGAGTTCCCAGGTGATTGGCGCGGGCAGCTTCACCACAGACGAACTATGGCTATCTTTCCCGGATATTCCGGTGTGGTCCGCGGGAGACACGCTAACTCTAGGAGACCTGTGTTCGATCGTTGACGTAACTGAAGAGAAATTGGTGACGATTGAGGTGCAGTTCACGGGTGCGACAGCAATCGCGAAGGGGCATTTCTTTGAAGTGGGAGGGGAGGCGAAAGGACTGGTGGAATCGTCAACCGATCTGTTCGCAAACAAACACCGCCTCTCGATCTGGCTCCCGATGAGTGCGGCGCACGGTCTAAGCGTGACAAATGCGGTAACGCTCAGCACGGCGGGGACGGCTGAGATTCTGAACACGGCGCTGGTGCGAAAGGGCGGGACGGTCACTCCGGTACGGGCGGATGGCGGCGCTCAGAAGGAGTTGCTGGTTTACAAGGAATCGCTTTCCTCAGTGGACTTTGCGGGAATGGATTACGGCAGAGGGGCGTTTGACAGCGCCGACCGGAGGGCGATTTCTCTTTATGGCGACCCGGCGCGGCGGGTTACGGCGACGGTGGGCGCGACCGGCAGCATGGGCACGTCGAAGAACGAACCGGGGACGCTGACTCCGAGTGGGGTGCGGATTACGGAAACGAATCGGAGCGGATTGGGGGGCGGGTCGATCTTCACGATGGACGGGATTACGTTTGGCCTTGAGGTTTGCTTGGACCACTCGATGCAGAAGTTGGTTGGCTATTTCAAAGGACTGCCGAAGCGAAACCCGCCGGTACTGCCTGCGGCGGTGGCGGGCGAGCCAAAGATCGAGGTGCAGTTGATTCCGTCGTGCGGGATGAAAATCGAGGATGAATCGAAGTATACGGTGGCGGATGGGATCATTTTCAACGTGGACGCCCATCATTTCTGCGGATGTCAGAAGGACGGAGGCGGGGCGGCGGCACCGTTGCTAGGATGGGAACTGTTGGCACCACCCACGGCGGCGACTTACTTCGAGACGGGTGAAACAGCGCAGAGCGGATTTATCGAGGTGTTCGAAGAAATCGACAAGCCTACGAAAACACCATTTGTGCCTTAGGGGCGGCGGTACACTTTCAAAAGGATGCCGCAGTAGCTGCATGGCGTGCTTCCGGCGTGGGGCTACCATGAGTCGCCTAACCTGCTGTCAAAGTTGCCCGCCACCGGGTGGGTGGCGGAGATGACTCAACGCCGCGGCGTTGCTACTTATAAGCGACGGCGGCGCTGGATGGCCCGGCCAGGTGGATGACTTCGAAGCGTCGGAAGCCAACCTGTTCGCACCAGCCGCGGAAGTCGGCGCCGGAGTAATCGAAGGCTTCACCGAACTCGATGAGCATGTTCAACGACATCAACAGGCCGAAGAGGTTCTCACGGCGGGCATCGTCAATCAATGCCTCAATGGCGACTAGCGCGCCGCCTTCGGGGAGAGCGTCGTAGGCTGCCTTGATTAGGTGCATCTTCTTCTCCAGGTTCCAATCGTGGAGAATCATTCCCATCGTGATCACGTCGGCCTTGGGCAGAGGGTCTTTG
>Ga0163151_10001394_pt1 | contig 40655 bp, 34 predicted proteins | sample OliLakLV19MP5IB2_FD_145596 | JGI IMG/M metagenome (GOLD analysis project Ga0163151, IMG submission 145596) | Freshwater microbial mat bacterial communities from Lake Vanda, McMurdo Dry Valleys, Antarctica - Oligotrophic Lake LV.19.MP5.IB-2 | ecosystem: Environmental > Aquatic > Freshwater >...
TCACGAGCCGCACACCGCAAGAAGCTTCGCCCCAACGCGTCCTGGCCGTCAACCGCGGGCATTGGAGCATCGAAAGCGTTCCTTACATCATCGACTGGAGCTACGATGAGGATCGCCGCCGAATCCGAACCGGCGTCGGCCCCGAAAACATCACGCGGCTGCGCCGCTTTGCCGTGGGCGTCCTTATGTCATTGCAGAAACCCGGACAATCCATCGCCGCAATGATGCGCAAACTCGGGCTCCGGAACCGTCTCGTCTTCGACTACTTGCGGATGACTCAAAACTCGAGCGCCCGGTCATCCGCCCATTGAGAACAAATTTGCCGTGTCAGGGTGGTGGTGATTAGTGTTGTTTGCATTATTTTTGATCTCCTTCGGGAACGTAGACGACTTCGCCGTTTTCGAGCCGGAAAGCGGTTCCGAGTCTCTTGCCGGCCCCGGCGCCCTTCTCGCCGGTGGATTTCAGTTTTTCGATCTTGTTGCCCCGTTTGATAACCATTTCCATATCGGGTTTACCGGGGTTCGTGACGATCGTGACATCCTGCTGCGAAAGGCGGGCCGCCATGTCGGCGACATTGCCTTTCGATATCAAAGACAGCAGCATGGCAACAACTAGCACCATGCTCGCATCGAAGAGGTTGATCAGGCCGAGCAGAGGGTCGTTATCCTCACTGCCCTTGGCGCGGAACTGCCGGGATTTGGCACGCCAGTCCGTAGCGGCTCCACGCGGGATACTGCGATTTACAGGCATCGTTAAAACGTAACCTTGAGCATGAGCTGGAACTGCCGCGCTTCACCGGCCGTGAGGATTCGGCCGAACAAGGCGTTGCCGAGGTTGTTGATCGGCACGTTGTAGTTCGCTCGGTTGAGGGCGTTAAAGGATTCGGCACGGAACTGAGCCGTGAAGCGCTCGGTAAGGCGGAAGTTCTTTTGCAGGGAGATGTTGACGTCGGCGAAGTTCGGCGCTCGCTCGGTGTTTCGGCCGAGCGAACCAGTTTGGCCGACGGCCGGTACAACCTGGGCGGCGGTGGTTCCGGGGGTGAGACTGAACCACTGGCTGCCGTTGGGGGTCCGGTTGATGGTGCCCGGAATATTGTTGACCCGGTTATTCAGGGTGCCGAAAGCGTTGTTGGAGTTTGCCAGCAGAGAGAAGGCCGTTCCGCTGCGGGCGAAGAGGAGTCCCGTGAGTTGCCAGCCGCCAAGCCACCGTTTTCTTTCAAAGAAGGGCAGGTCGTAGACGGAATAGAAGTTCAGCAGGTGAGGCTGGTTGAAGTCGGAAACGGCGCGGTCCAACCGGAGGTTGCGGTCGTCGATGGGAATGAGCTCGGTGTCGGTTGCATTGTCGATCGCCTTCGAAAAGGTGTAGCTCGTGCGGAGGGTGAGGCGGCGCTGGACCTTCATGTTGAGCGAAGTTTGGAAAGCGTGGTAGGTGGAGCTGACGCCGGCATTCAGATAGGTCACCACGCCTTCGGAGGGGTTCGGCCGGAGGTTCGGTTGCAGGTTTTCGCCGCCGTTGGGCCGCGTCGTACGGGGGAGTTTCAGACCGCGGTTGCCGACGTAGGCGACGCTGAGCACGGTGCCACTGGTGAAGAGTTGGCGTTCGACGGTCAGGTTCCAATTCTGGACGTAGGGATTAACCAGGCTGCGATCTACGAGATAGCGGTCCGACCCAAGGGTGGCTCCGGCGAGGAGGTCCGGGAAGCGCGGCTGGAAGCGGGAGAGCGTGGTTACCTGGGGCGGGGTGAAGCGGGATTGGGCGATGAAGTCCATCTGCAACGGAGAATAGAACAGACCGTACCCGCCGCGGAGAATGGTGGTGGACTTTCCCTGTACGTCCCAGGCGAAGCCGAGGCGAGGGGCGAAGTTGTTGCGGTCGGCGGTGTAGGTTTGGGTCAGGCGGTTCGCCTCCTCCGTGGGGACGCCGTAGTACTCGTGCCGCAGGCCCAAGTTGAACGTCAAGGTCCGGGTAGGGCGCCAGTCGTCCTGCAGGTACCAGCCCAATTCGCGGTTGCGCTGGTCGATCCGGCTGATGCCAATCGCGCGGGAATAGGTGAGCGGAACGCCCGCAAGGAACGTGGCGACCGAGGGGAAAATCATGGTTCCGTTAAAGTTGCGGTCGCTCGTGGAGTTGTATTGGATCAGGCGTCCAATCACGCCGGCCTTAAGGATATGTTTACCGAGGCTGAAGCTGAAGTCGTCGGCGAGGGTATAGTTGTGGGTCCGGGTCTCGGTGGGAGGGATGAACGTTCCCAGGCGCGGAAGACCGGTCACCAGCAGCAGGCCGATGGTGCCGTTGATGGCGGGATCACCGAGTACGGGGGAGTTGGGAGCGACCTTGGAATAGAACGTGGAATACGTACCGCGGAACTGGTTGTAGGTTCGCGAAGAGAGTGTGGAATCCAGACTGACGACGGCGGAATGGGAGTGGTTGATGGTGTCGGCGTTGCCGGCCTGCAGGCGGTCGCGGGTGGGGCCGATGGCATTCACCCAGTTGCGGCGCGCAGCCAGACGATGCTTGTCGTTGATCTGGTAGTCCAAACGGACAAGGCCGGTAAGGGTGGTGGTAGGGCTGGAGACCGCGGCGCTCTGGAGGTTGGTGCCGGGAATGTTCGGCTCAGGATAGAACGCCAGCAGTGGGCGGACGGCGGGAACCGCGCGGGCGCGTTCGGCGGCCGTCAAGGTCGTGATCGTGGAAGAGGATCGGAACGCGTTACGGACGTTGACTTCGTACCCGCCGAAGAAGAAAAGGCGGTCTTTTTTGAGTGGGCCGCCCAGGGTGATGCCGGGCATGTTTACGCGGACGGGATTCCGTGTGGTCAGGAGAGGATTGCGGGAGTTGAAGGCTTCGTTCTGCAGGAGATAATACCCGGAGCCGTGCCACTCGTTCCCGCCCTGCTTGGTGACGAGGTTCACGACGGCGCCGGAGGCGCGGCCGAACTCGGCTTTGAAATTGGACGTCTGCATTTCGAAGGCTTCGACGGTCTCCATCGAGACAGGCTGCTCGGTGAGGCCGCGTCCGAGCAGGTTGCCGGAAACGGGGTCGTTGTATTCGGCGGAATCGACCATCGTATTGACCGCGCCGACGGGGCGATTGCCGTTGACGGTAAAGGGAGCGTGGGCGGTGGAGGCGAAGCCGACACCAGGGGTTTGATAGGAGAGGGCGCGATAGTTTCGGCCCTGGCCACCGGCAATCATCGGGATGTTGGCGACTTCGCGAGGGGAGAAGTTTGAGCCGCGGACGCCGTTGGAGGCGACCCGCTCGATTTCGGCGATGGCGTCGGAGACGACCATCGCTTCCCGCACTGTGCCGATCTCCAGGCGGATCGTGCGGTTGACTTCCTGGCCGACGATGAGCTCGAGCGATTCAAGGCGGTAGGGTTTGAAGCCTTGTTTCTCGATGGTGAGGGAGTAGGTGCCCGAGGTCAGTCCGTTAATGCGGAAAAGTCCGGCGTCGGTGGACCGGCCGAGGAGGGTCTGGTTATTTTGGGCGGAGGTCACTTTGACGCTGGCATCCGAGATGGCTCTTTCGGAAGGGTCAATGATGGTTCCGGAGAGATAGGCATTCACTCCCTGCGCGAGTGCGGCGGCGGCGGTGAGAAGGAGGAAATAGATTAGCTTCATGAGTTTTTCCTGCGAATTCCGAAGTAGAAGAGAGCAGCTAGCGAGACAATGGCCAGGCCGCCAAGAAGTGAGTTGCGTACCGTGGCTTGGGCTGGCGCGGAGGCCATTTCGCGGACAAGCCGTTGGCCGGCGACAAGGGCGCTCGACTGTTGGCCATTGTTAGCGCGATCGATGGCTTGGTTGAAGCTGCGGGACAGTTGTGGCACGGTGACGTTGCCGGGCGCGTTGAGCTGTTGCTGGACGAACGATTGCAGAGCGGTGTTCCCGGTGGTGCGTCCGCCGCCGGAGGTGCCGTGCGTGGCGACTGACTGGGCGTAGGATTGGGCCAGGTTAGCCAAAACCTTGGTGTCGGGTTTCCAGTAACCTTTGCGGGCGGTCTCCAGCAGCGTGGCCGAGAGATTCTGAAAGGCGTAGGGATTCTTCTTGTCGAACCACTCTTTCAGACCCAGCTTGTCGCGGTCTTCGACGTAGATCTGATAGACCTCGTCCCACATGTAGCCCTTGACGGCGTCGGGTTTGGTGACTTGCCAGCCGTAGAGATTGGAAGCGAGCGTAGCGATTTCCGAAGCCCCGGAAGAATCGTTCGCTTTCATTCCGTCGATCCACTTTTTGTTCCAGTACAAGGCGCGGAGGTCGGCGGCCAGGGCGTCTTCCACGGTCTTGACGCGGGATTTATTGACGTCGCGGGTGTCGGCAAGATACGCGGCGGCGTTCTGTCCGGTGGTATCGCGGATAGCCATCACCATACCGCCGGAGTATTCAAAGTAGTGATCCAGCGTCAGCGCGGAGATCGTATTGGAGGAGTGGGAAATCGAAACAGCATCCGTGCCCTTCAAGGCCGATTGGTAGAGACCCGGGACTTTCTTTCCCCACTCGGCGCCGCCGGTGTACACGGCCCCAGCTCGATCGAGATACTCGGCGGTTAGTTCTTTTGTGTCGGTGTAGGCGCCGGAGTTGGAGATTCCGCCGGTAAGCCCGGTGCCGTAGCCGCCGGGGCCGTTGGAGAAAATGCGGGCGTGCGAGAGTTGGCGGGCCTCCTTGGCGGAGAGCCCGGATTGTTTGAGCGATTGTTCCAGGGCCTCCGAACCCTGGGCGACATAGTTGTCTCCGTCTTTGGCTTGGACGGCAAGTCGAACCGCCTTATCGAGGAGCTCCATGCGGTCAGGGAACGAATCGCGGAATTGACCCGCCGCCTGGAGAAGAACGTCCACCCGAGGCCGCTTCAACTCAGTCATGGGAATGACTTCGAGATCGATTACGATGCCGCGCTGATCCCACACCGGCTTAACGCCCATCAGAAAGAGAGCTTGCGCGAGGTCGGAGCCATACTGGCGGACCAGTTCGGTAGGCCAAAGATTGAAGCCGATCTTTTTAGGCCAGCGCCCTAAGCGTTTGCGTTCGGCATCCAGAAGTTGATTGCCGAGCGCGACGCCCACATCCCACGCGGCCTTCGTCGGAATCTCGGCCGGGTTCACGCCGTACAGGTTGCGTCCGGTTGGCAGGGCGGATGGGGTGCGAACCGGGTCTCCGCCGCCGCCGGGGCGTATGTAGCGGCCGTCCAGAGCGCGGAGCGTTTGGGTAACCTCATTGGCGGACTCGGCAAAGGCGGCTTTGAGCATGGAGACGCGGGAGGCGTCGTCGGTGGGTGCCGGGGCGGCTGGGGCGGCCGCAGGAGCGCCCGGACCGTCGCCGAAGGCCATGGGGATCGGGCTGTTGGCGCGTTGCATCCCGGCCTGCACATCCGCCGGCGGAGTACCAATTTTCGGAATCCAGGCCGGGTGCCCGCTGGCGATCGGAGCCGGTTTTGCGGGTTGCGTTTCCGGTGCGAACTCTCGTTTGCCCGTGCCGGCGGTCGGCGCGAAGGGACGGTCAAAGCCAGCAAGTTTGAGAGGGACCGCCGGCGCGGCCGCCAGCAGCGACCCCACCCGTTCGGCCGCGCGCTTGCGATCGCCGCCGGACTTGGCGATGAAGTCCGAGCCGAGGATTTCCACCATTGTGAGGCGGAGATCCTGGGGGTCGTCGGCAACCCCATGCGTGTGCATGCCGACGGGAATTTTGGCTTCGTCGAGTTCGTTGAGGTAAGCGTCGAGAACGGCAATCTGATCATCGGCCGGCTTCGACCGGGCCCAATCGAAACGCAGGTCCTTGTCGAGTTTGCGGCGAACCGCCAGTTCGCCAATACGGAGGCGCATCTGCTCCTTCAGCACGCCCTGGTCCTGCGCCTTAAATCGCTGTGTTTCCCGGTAGAGTTCGGCAATCTCCTTGTCCGAATCCGAGAGCTGAGCCGCTTGGATAGGGGGAGTTTGGTGGCTCACGAGAACGGCCGAGCCCCGGCGCTTGGCGATCAGCGCTTCGCCAACGTTGTCCATCGTGTAGACGTAGACATTGGGGAGGGCGGCGACGACCCGGTCCGACCAGTCATCGTCCATCTGGCCCACGGGCCGGCCCGGCAGAAACTCGTAGGTGCCGTGCGTTCCGTAATGGACCAGAGCGTGCGCCTTGAGGCCCTCCTGCAGCCACCAGTACAGCGCGAGGTATTGATGAGTCGGCGGAACTTTATCGGAGTGGGCGAGATTGGAATCCATCACCGCGCCGCGGGCGGGTTGGGGGAGAAGAACCACGTTGCCAAAGGAGAGCGTGGGCAAGATGAAGTAGCTCTTGCCATCGCGGCGAGCGGTCATGAAGGTACCCGGAGCCGGCCCGTATGCCTCGGTGACGGCGGCTTGCAGAGCAGCGGGAAACATCGTAAACCAGGCGCTGTAGCCTTCGACCGGGAGCAGGGTGACGCCCGGTTCAGCGACGAGTTTTTCCAACTCGCCGGTTTCCGTCTCGCTGACGTTGCGCCCGCGGGCCTGCATCAGCTTGAGAAGCTGCTCGGGGTCCTGAGGATTGTTTTCGACGCGGTAGCCGGCAGCCTTCATCTGGTTCAGGAAGCCGACAAGACTGCGGGGAACGTTCATGCCCTGTGCGGTGAAGTCCGCCTTGCCGATGCCGTTGAAGTAGACCACGGCAACTTTCTTGTCGGCGTTGGCGGTGCGGCGGAGGCGCACCCAGCGTTCGGCCCGGTCCACCAGGCGTTCGACGCGTTCGGCGATGGGGGCTTCCACTTTTCGCCCGGACGCATCCTTAACCATGCCTTCGATGAGCAACGGTTCCACGGTGCCATCGAGTTCACTAACGACGGTGCCGATCGAAAGGCCTGGGCCGCGAATGCCGCCTTTGTCTTTCTGGTACTCGTCGATCGTCTTCTGCTCGAACATGAGGGTGAGACCGCGAATGATCGGCGCGTCGATCTTGGCGTTCATGAGTTCGACGCCACGCTCGCCTTGAAAGAAACGGCCATGCGAACGATTGACGACCAGGTCGGGTTTGATCTCTTCGAGGAGTTGGCCAAGTTGGGTGGCTCCGAACAGAGCGGCGACATTGAAGTTGCGCTTCTCAAAGGCCCGGATCAGCCCATCCGTGCCTTGGGTAATGCCGGTTTTCCAGCCCTGGGAAAAGTCGAGGGCGACCCAGGGTTGGCCTTTCTTCTCGCGGCCGGCCTTGGCGTACCAAGCCTTGTAGGCTTCCGTAGTGGTGATGACATCCGGTGAGTCGGGATGATAGAAGCCGCTTTCGGGCAGGGCGGCGGGGGGCTCGATCGACGCGTTTCCACCGGCGTAAGTGGTAGTGAGAAAGCGGAGGAGCCGGGCCCAGTTCTCTACCCCTCCATTGGAAAAGTAGCCGCTGACGAACTTGTCTTTGTTCGCGAAATCGGCGTTGCCGATACGCATCATTTCGGCTTGGCGGGGCGGAAGGACGATGACTTTAGCGCCGCCGTTGGTGGCGTTGAGGAAGGATTGCTGCGCCTCTTTCGAGTAGGGTTCCGCGCGGAGGCCACTGACGATCACGACCTTAAATGGGGAAAGGTCGAAGGGCTTGGTGGCGGCATCGACAGTTTCGCGGGACCAGGCCTCAACCTTGATCTGGCTCTTCTCCGAGGCCTTCTCGGCGAGGATCACGAGTTGATCGGCGAAACCGAGGAAAAGGATTTTGGGGCGCGTCAGAGCGCGGAACGCAAAATAGCCCCCCGCACAAACGGTCAGCGTGAACAGCGCGACAGCAAACTTCTTCTTCATTTGGATTCGAGCCTCACTTCTTCAAGACGGGGGGTATGACTGGAGTCCCAGAACGCGGTGCTCGTGAGCCCGGCCGGAGCAGGGCTGGCTTCGTCCGGCAACCAGAGCGCCAACAGGAAATGCATGTCCGTGACGTCCTGCTGATACCAGCCGCGCATAACGACGCTGACCGCGTAGCAGGCGCCGCCGACCAGCAGCCCCAGCACGGTGGTGGTGAAGCCGATCTGGAGATTGGCTGCCATAGCCTGCATATCGCCTTTGGCCAAACCGGCCAGGGCGGGCTGCAAGGGGATGAGGGTGCCGATCAGGCCGAGCATCGGGCCGACCTTCGACATGATGCCAAGACGCTCGACCCGGCCGTGCATGGCGTGTTCGAGGTCAGCGACGGTCTTATCAACCATCGCCGGAAAGGTAGCGTGTTGCCGGACCGCCACTTGCAGCTTCTTCCAATCGGCACGTAGGGAAAGCGCCAGGAATCGTTGCTGGTTGGGCTCGCCTTGCATCAGCAGCGCAATGGCGGTGGCGTTATGCCGATGATCCGCGAGGTCGGCCAGGAATCGCCCGACGACCCAGACGCCATAGGCGAAGGCGACCAGGGTACCGATGAGGGTGGGGAGCAGGAAGGCATTCGAGAGAACGTAAAGGAGATCGTGAATAGAGTTCATGTTGAGACCGGCAGTAGAGTTGAACGGGATGAGAAGCAGCGTGGAGAGGTGGAACCCGGCCAGTAGATCGCGCACGGAAGCGGCGGATAGGCTACGGGTCCGGAAGACGAGGCAGGAAACAGCAACAAGCGAGAAATAGATCGCAGCCGCGAAGGCTCCGGCAAGCAGACCGCTGGGAATGGGCGAATTCTGAAGGAGGACGGAGGTGATAGCGATCGAGAAGAAAAGAAAAACGGGCCCGGCCCAAAGACTCAAGATGGGGCGGGGTTTGGTGGGGGAGGAGCGGAGCAGCCACAGGGCGAGGAGAGCTTGGGCGATAAGGAGGCTGGCCCAGACCGGAGTGAACTGGAGAAGACTCGTCGCTTGGGCAGGGGGGAGACGGTCGGCGGTTTCCCCTCCGAGGAGAAAGGCCGCAAGGGGGAGCCCGAGCAGGAGTGCTTTCCGGGGGCCGGAGGTGGGGATCTGGGCCAGGAGCAGAGCATCGCGGAGGAAGGCGAGCGTTCCAAAGGCGAGAAGGATCACCAGGAACTCGTTATTCATGTCGCGATCGCATTATCATGTTCTACATGAGAATATCTTATCGAATAGGGATTCGCAAGAAGAAAGCGTGCCCATTCAGTTAGCGTCCGTCGAGGACACGAACCTCTTGGTGGGTCACGTATTCGGTGTGAATCGGCGCCTGCGATTTGAAGCGGCACGGGTGTGGCTACTTTGGAACGACGAGCAAACTGCTTGAAATCACACAGTTAGATTAATTCGGCCCCTGCCGCCCGCGATCGCTTAGAGGGGGGATATCGGGATAAGCCCTGTTTGGCGATTAATGGTGGCGCTTGGTCGCGGCCATTTTGGCCTGAAGGCGAAGGATACTTTGCGAAAGCTTTTCGAGACGGTTGAGCAGAGTCTTCAGCTTTCGATACCGCATGGAGGCGGCCTTATAGAGACGTGCCGCCTCCGGCGAGAGCTTCACATTTACCGTTTTCCCGCTGGTTTTGCCGGTGAGCTCGTAGTATGGTCCGTGACGCTTGGCGGGGTCTGAAGCGCAAGCGCAATTGGCTTTGCCGCACTTCATCATCCGCTTCAGCACCGTCCCCTTGCAGAAGTACTCGAGTTGTTCGAGGCCCCGCTTGAGTTCGAGGAAGCGCCGCGATTGGCGTTCCAGGACGGCACTGGATGGCGGGCGCCGGGCTTGGCTTTTGGCGGCACGGGTACGTGGCATTGTTGTTCTTCCGGTAATAGTACCGTAAGTGTATGACGACAGCAACCGCCTCTCCCTCCGGCACAACACCGGCGGCCCTCGAGTTCGCTCTGCTTCAGTCCTGGCTGGGTTCCTCCAGCGCGCTCCAACTGCCCCTCCACCAGATCGAGTCCCAGCAACAAGCCAAAGGCCGCGAGGTGCAACGCCTGCTCCTCCAGACCCACTTGCAGCTTCGCGGCAACGGAGATGTGGGACGCGCGTTGCGCCTCCAACCGCCAGACGGCGAGGCGCTCTACTCCCATCGCCGGCTGGGCGCCCGTTCTCTCACCACCGTCTTCGGAACGGTGGAACTCCTCCGCATGGGCTACTCCCGCCCCGGCGCGCCCAGCATCTTTCCACTGGACCGGGAACTTGTCTTGCCTGCCCGTTCGTTCTCCTATGAACTCCAGCGGCGCTTGGGCAAGGCCGCCGTGCGGAACCCTTTCCTGGAATCGGTCCAAACCATTGCCGACCTAACCGGCGTGGCCGTCTCCAAGCGCAGCCTGGAGGAGATCCTGCCGGATGCGGCTCAGGACTTTGATGCCTTTTACCGGTACCGTTCCCCCGCGCCCGCCACCGGCTCGATCCTGGTGGCGGCGGTCGATTGCAAGGGCATTCCCATGGTCAAGCCGGGCCGCGCGCAACCCACACTGCGGCCGGCTTCGGCCAAAGGGCCCAGGAGCAACAAGAAGCGAATGGCCACCGTAGCCGCCGTGTTCACCCGCGCGCCTTGGGTGCGTACCCCGCAACAGGCGCTACGACGAATACCTCGCCAACGGTTGGCCGATCGCCAGCGGCCCCGTTGAAGGGGCCTGCAAGAACCTCATCAAAGACCGCATGGAGCGCTCAGGCATGCGCTGGACCGCGCAGATGGCCGAGGCCATCGTCCAGCTCAGAGCCATTTATCTCTCGGGAGACTTTGATCGCTATTGGGAATTCCACATCGAACAGGATCAGCGGCGCCTTTATCCCGCCGCCTGGACCGTCGTTCCAAAGTAGCCACACCCGAGAGACCAAGATCGGAAGCAATTTGCCGTACTGTTAAAGATGCACGTTCTGCTTCTTGATTGGATTCGGGAGAACAACTCGGCTTTCCGTGACGCCGCACGTACTTCCTTATTGCTGCGGCCGAGCGTTTAGTCGCGTCCGATTCGTTCTTCATGACTGCCGCAATCTCTTCAGGAGTCCATCTTGGTTTCTCGTCTGTCCCAGGGCCGCTGTCCGCGTGGCAATGTGCGCCGCTAGAAACTTCTGACGGCATCTGTAGATCTGCCGATCTTGTCTGTAAGTAGATCCAGGGGTGGCCTTGCTTCTGCAGGTCGTCGCGCCCAGTCGATGACGATTCCTGCTTCTTTTGTCGTCCAGTTTTTCATACTGATCTCGCTCTGAGCGCAAGAGGCGCTTGATGGTTGCACTTGTTGGCCGCATCTTTAGCTGATGGCAATACACGGATGCAGTCAGAAATCCTGCCCGATGTAGATCTTAAACACATTTTTCGATCCTTCCCGGTGCGAGATCGCGACCGATGCCGATTCGAGCCCCGCACCCGACTCCTTCTGAATCAATGACTTGAATGGCAAATTCAGAATCAGTTTGCTCGCGAATAGCATGCCAATATGGAAGTGCAAGATTCTCGATCACAAAAGTGGCCCCTAGTTGTTTGGACCAACGAAATTGCATACTTATCGCTGTCTGATGAATGCGCGCACAGTAGGCCTTGATATTGGCTCAGCAGAGAGAACGAGTTCGGGGGCGACGGCCACTGTAAGGCCTTCGCGCTGGAGGAACTGTGCGTGCCTCCGATGGGCCGCTTGCGCGTAGGAAAACCGGATGTCCGTGAATACGAATCGTCGAGCATTCCCCCTCGGATATTGGCCGAGCGCTCCGGCTCTCATCCACTATTTTGATCATCGTCCACAGTCTGCTCTCCCGGCTGTCAGTCCCGCCAACGATAGTAAGCTGGCCTGTTACTCCTCGGTACTCTTCACAAGTTTGAGTTTCAAATGATCCCAACTGCGCTTCACCTCTTCCTCCAACTGCTCCTGGCGACTCTTCACCCACGGCGAATAGTGCTTCTCAGTGATCTTTACTGAAGCATGGCCAAGAAGGACGGATACGTGCTCGATTGGAATGGCGAGGAGGAGTTCAACGGCAAACGTGTCCCTGAACCGGTGAGGATGGCCTTTTGCAATTTTGGCATTTGTGAATACGCGCCCGAGCTGGCGCCTCCAAAGGTCAGTGCAGGTTTCGAGCCGGGTGGACTCGCCGCGCAGGAACAGGTAGCCGCCGACCGGACGCAGCGACGTGAGATCGTTCGCCAGGAACTCCGGGATCGGCACCTGTACCGGCACTCCCGTTTTGTGAGTATAGAGGAAAATCTTGTTCCCATTCACCGCTGACGACTTGAGTAGAGCTGTGTCGCTGATGCGCATACCCGTGTACCGCATCGTCAGGATGAAGGTCCTGTTGTCGCCGGCGTGCTCCAGAATCCGTGCCATCTCATCGCGACTGAATGGAAGGGTTGGACTGTCCTTCACGATAGGTGGCTTGAGGTGTTTGACTGGCGATTCTTTCAGCCACCCGTTCTCGATAGTGAATCGGAAGAATGCCCGGAGCCTCTCAAGTTTCTTGCCGGCTGCCCGTGGGCCATCTTTCCAGGCAGATCGGAACTCGCGCGCCATTTCGGTGGTGAACTCGCTGAGGTAGACGAAACGGTAACTCGCGAATTCCAGAAGATGTTTCGCAAGTGTCCGGTACTTGCGCATGGTCGAGTCGCCAAGATTGCGCGATTCGCACTCGCGGCAGAATTTGGTGATCGCTTCGCGAATCGTGATTCGGTTGTGGAATGGATGGCCGTGCTGGATCGCCAACCGCAGCGTCCGGACCTAACTCCAACCAACGCTTCTCCTCGTCGCCGCGTTCCCAGGATATCAGTTTGAGCGAATGGCGAATATACTCGCCAGAGTTGGTGGTCCCTTCCACCCAAACCGGACATTTGCAGCGACGATAGTACCGGTCTTTCTGTCCGCACGACCGGGTATCGCGCGGATAAAGCCTGAGCATTCCTCGCCTCTCTCTGGCGAGTCTATCGTACGCCCATCGTAACTGAAACAAAACGAGTTGTAAAGTGTTGATTTAGAGGTAGTTATAATGGCGGTGAGGGTGGGATTCGAACCCACGGTACCCTTTCAGGTACGGCAGTTTTCGAGACTGCTCGATTCAACCAACTCTCGCACCTCACCGCGTTGGTAAACAACCCCTATTATAGCAGCGATCTGCTCGAATCATACAGCCCGGTATTCGAAGCCCGGCTAACGGCTCATTCGCGTCGATTGATGTTCTGGGACTTCTTCTCGCTCGAGTGAGGAGTAACAATTAGTCCCAATCGTGCTTCCAACGTTGTATAAATGGTTGCAGTGTCCGGCCGCTTCCGAAGTCTGCCACTCGTGTTTGGGGTCGCTCTGCTTGCAGCGCCGGCCGCGCCGCATATTCTCTTAGATATCCCCTATGTGCGCCAGACGGGAGCGGGCTGTGGTTGGGCGTCAGTCGCCATGGTGATGCAGTATTGGGTGAAGCATCAACCCGGGCTGGACCCGCTTGCCGCGGCGGCGGAGCGAATCGAGAAAGATCTCCAGGCTTCCCGTAACGGCCTGAGCGGGAAGCAATTGAAGAACTATTTCGACACGCACGGATTTACGGCATATGTGTTTACGGGCGACCTCGGCGACCTCGAGCGGCATACCGGCAAAGGGCGTCCCGTCATCGTATGTCTAGGCGTCAAAGGAACACGCGCTCCGCTCCACTACGCCGTCGTCGCCGGCCTCACGCAAAACCGCATCCTTCTCAATGATCCCGCTCGCGGAAAGCTCTATGAAGAGGATCTCGAGACGTTTTCGCGAGCCTGGAAAGCCACGGATCACTGGGCGTTGCTCGCCGTTCCGAAACCGGCGCAATGAAGCGCTGCTTCGCTGTGCTGGCCGCAGCTCTAGCGCTAATCGCACAGGAGACAGCGGCCGATGCGGCGCTCGCGGAAGGCATCGCGCTCGCACGGCAGGATAGGTTCATTGAAGCTAACGCCGCTCTTCTTGCCGCCCGGCGCAAGTTCCCTGCCGATGCCCGATTCCTCCTCGAATTAGCCGGTGTGTCCTATCGGCTCAAGAACATGGCAGACGCAAAGAGAACACTCCGCCAAGCCCTCCGGCTCGATCCCGCTAACAACTACGGCAACGAATTCCTCGCTAGCCTTCATCTCCTCGATGGCAATCTTGAAGCTGCTTTGTTGCGATGGAATCGCATCGGCAAGCCCCTTCTGCAGGAGGTTGTATTCGATCCCGTTCCAATCCTCGATCCGACACTACTGCAACGCGCCGTCACCTTCTCCGGCGGCCAGATCCTTACCCTGCGCAAGCTGCACGCCACGGAACGCAACCTCGATTTACTCAACTTCTTCGCCCGCCGTCAACTCGACTTGGCTCCCGTCAGCAACGGCCGCTACGTCGCCACCTACCGCCTCCTGCAAGCCGCGCAACCTTTCAGCGGCCGCTGGGCTACGTTAATCGCGCTGACTCGCGGCCTCCCCTATCAGGCACTCAGTTTGGAGCAGGCCAACGTCGCTGATCGCGCCTGGAACGCTCATGCCCTTTACCGTTGGGATGCGCAAAAACGGCGGTTGGCTTTTGATCTCGCGGGCCCCCTGGCCAAAACTCCCGGCCGTGCGTTCCGGATCTCGATCGACGGCCGCGACGAACACTGGGACTTGCCCGGTATTTTGAGCGCCGATAACATCCACGAAGCCCGGCTCCGCAAAGCCGCCGCCGAAATCGGCGCGTCCTTTATCCTTCGCGAGAAATTCACCTGGAGCACGACTGTCCGTACCTCAAAACGCTCCATCGCCGGCGCGGCTCTTGAGGACGCCTTCGACTCCGGCTGGACCGTCGAGCAACGCAACCAGATTGATCTTCCAGTCTTCACACTTCCGGAACACCGCTTTCGCCTGAATGCCAAGGCCGCCCTTCGCACCGGCCGCTTCCTCGGGCGAGCTAAGTCCCGCCGCATTCTCGGGGGCGACTCCGCCGTCACCGCCAACTGGCTCCCCCAATCCAAGGGCGACGACTGGGAAGTACGCGCGGCGTTTTACGCGGGCGGTATCGCCGGCGTTCCGTTCGACGAGTACTTCCAACTCGGCATGGAACGCGACAGTCCTTATTGGATACGCGGCGTCGCCGGGTCTCGCGACGGCCGGAAAGGAGCCGGTCCCATTGGCTCCAACTTCATCCTGGTGCAGTCCGGCTTCGACCGCACGGTGTTCCGCATTCCCTTCCTTCGCGTTAAGGCCGGGCCATTTTTCGACACGGGACGCGCTACGGGCTTTTCCAGTCCACAATGGCACTCGGGAACCGGGGCGCAGGTAAGCGTACTGGCCGGCGGAGACATCGCTTGGTCATTGATTATTGGACGCGACCTCCGGCGGGGTGAAATAGCATTCTACTCCACGGTCTCCCGATTCTTTTAGTACCACGCGCCGGGTCTAATCCTCTCGCCTTTTCAGGCGGGCGGCTTTCAGCCACGGTACTTCGGCGAGATTTGAGGCGGGAGATTGGCGAAATAGGTCCGGGGCGTTTTTCCAGAGCCCGTGGCGGGAATGTGGGAACTCGGCCTTGCAGTGCGCCGCGACTGCGAGCGTCCGGTCGAGCCTTCTTGCGGCTTTAGCCGCGCCTTGCGCCTTCCAGTCGCCAGCCAACCCGACCGCCTTCAGGCGATGGTTGTTTAGTCGTTGTTCAAAACGGCAAGCACAATAAGGATTACGACGACTAATCCGATCAGCGCCAGCAAACCGACGATGATTCCGCCTTGCACTTCCTGCTCCGCCGCTCGGGCCTTTTGCGCCAGCCTGTCGAGTTCGTGATCGTTAAGCGACGCGATGGCGATACGGACATGGTTCGGATTCACCTTCGCCTTGCCCAGCGCCTCCTGCGCTTGCGGCAGCGAGAGAACCCGGTCAAGGTCCGTTATGTTCTGCGCGCGAGCCGCCTGGGAAGACTGCGCCTTCTGTTGCAATTCAGCCAGCGGAACCACATGCGGTTCCGCCGCTATGGCTGCCTGCGGCATCGAAGTACAAGAAAAAACGGCTAGTGCCGTCGTCATCGCGATGGACTGATAGGGACGTAGTGTCATCGGGCCTCCGCCATTTGGATACGGATTGGCTGGTTTGTGTTACATACTCGGCTCGGCCAAATCGCGGACCGGATGAGTGCGGAGGAAGGCGGAATCCTAAAAGTAAGGATTGTAGCGGGGCATTTTCTTGACGGCGATTTTCTTAGCGGCGGCCTTCTTGACGGCGACCTTCTTCACCGCCGCCTTTTTGGCCGCTGGTTTCTTACGCTGAACGCCGAGGGAAGTTTCAAGGACGGATTCGAGCAGTTTCTTTTCTTCGGCCTTCACCACGCGGTTGAAGTTGTCCGGTCGTTTCGCGGCGAGCGTCTGCATCGCGGCGACCCATTCGAGCGCAGGGGCGGCAGTGTGCGGCTTCTTCAGTTCCTTCATAGCGGCGAGGGTTTGCTGGATGTCGGGGACGCGGCGGTAGCAATCGATGGCGGATTCCAGGTTTCCATCGGCGCGGTGGGCGATGGCGGCGGCGGGGAGGTCGCCTGTTCCTTCGTGGCACAGGGCTTCGAGTTTGTAGTTGCGTTGCGGGAGTTCGGCGAGAACAGCGAGAGCCTCTCTAAAGTGCCGGGCTCTGACGAGATCGTTGACGGCGCGGGCGCGAAGCTTGGCGGAGCGTTCATCGGCATCCGCCATACCGATCGCCTTAAAGAAGGGCGGTAGCACCTTAACGCAGATGGCGGCATTGCCGCCGACGTGTTGGACGCGTTCGAGCGTGGCGATCCAGCGGGTGGGTTCGGAGCCAAGCTCGATGAGGAACCACGGGGGAAGGTTTTCGAGTTTGCCGGGGATCTGGCGCATTAGTTCAACGGTGGCGTTAAGTTCTTCGGCCTCGGTGAGATCGCGCATGGTGGAAAGTGCGCCAAGCAGGCTGGTCAGGTCGTCATTGGGGATCTGGCGAGCCGCATGGGAGGCTTCGCGCAGCAGATTCGGATTGCCAAGTTCGGGCGAAAGTTTGGCCTTGCGCATGGCGAGGCTGAAGCAAACTTCGGTAAGGGTGAGGTAAGCGGTTTTGCGGGTGAGCGGATCCTGTATAGCGTTGATTTCGGCATGGTGGCCGAGGAGTGTTACGGCTTGATGCGCGCGGGACCAGGCGAGTTCCGGGCGGACCGCGAGGTACTGGCGGGCGTCTTCCTGGCACCGCTGAATGCGTTCGTCGAGATCGAGATTTTCTTCCTGGAGCGACTTGAGTAGCGCGGCGGGCGTGAGCGCCGAGTGCGTTGTGGTGCTGTTGTTGAGGAATTGGAGGCTGGTGGCGACGCGGGCGGGCTTGGGGCTGATGTCGAGCCAAATCAAGCGTTCAGTGGGGCGGCTGACGGCGACCCGGAGTTGATCGATGGCCAAGCGGCGGGAGAGGTTGTCAATATCGGCCGAGACGAAGCGAGTGCTTTTGACTTTTTCGAGCTGAGCGCCGGGATCGATGACGCAGACCGAATGAAAGTCGAGACCCTTGACTTCGGAGGGGGAAAGCGCGTTGGGAATGGCGGTGGCGCCGTCGGTGAAAGAGACGATGGCGAGGCCTTCGCGGGACTTGAGGTCGTTGAGAAGAGTGGTCAGTTCTTCGCCGGGGGCGGCGGCGCAGTATAGGATTTGGTCGGTGGCGTCGTCTTCAATGGAGGCCCAGCCCTGGCCGGAAGGGCGGTCGCGTTTTTCGAGGTGGCCGTAGAGGTCCCAGACGTGGTTTATGAGGTCGGCGATTTGGCGGGGACTGCGTAGATTGGCGGAGAGTTTGTGGACGCTGGGAGTGGCAATTTCCGCGTGGAAAATGTCGCTAAGCCAGCCCCATTCGAAATCCGTGGGGCGGACGGTTTGGGCCTCGTCGCCGGCGATGAGGACGGGGATGGAACGTCCGCGAAGTTCGTGGAGACGTTTGGCGAGCCGGGCAATGAAGAAGGTTTCGACGGTGGTCAGATCCTGGCATTCGTCGATGGCGATGCAGTCCCAGGGGAGTTTTTCGGCGGAAAGATTGGGGAGTTGCTGGATGGCGGACCAGGCGAGATGAAGGTCCGGGAAGAGGCGGACGGCGATGGGACCGCCGGATTTTTCGAGGCGGTTAGCGGCGGCATTGGCGGCTTCAGCGGCGGCGGAACCGGTGAAACGGCCACGAACGGCGAGATACTCGGCGTCGTTCCGGCGTTGGACGCGGGAGGCGCCGAAGCGCCCGGCACGCGAGGGAAGGGCGCCGCCGATGATGTGGGCATGGAACTCGTCGAAGAGGGCAGGGATGTTGGCGGCCCATGGACCGAGGGTACGGGCAAGGGGGGCGATCTCGACGCGGAATCGGCTGCGCTGTTCGGTGAGAGAGATGGGGGGAGTGGTGACGTCGAGAAGTGCGCGGAGGAAGTGAGGAAATGTTGTGACGTGATATTGGCTGGAGATGGAACAGTACCGATCAAAGTAAGAACGGGCGAGGGCAGCTAAGTCGGTCGAGTAGGTGAGATAGAGAATGTTAGTGGCTTGTGTCTCATCGGCGGCGTGAAGAAGAGCGGTGGTTTTGCCGGAGCCAGGGTGGCCTTTCAGAACGCGGACGATGTCGCGGGAGCCCGCGAATTTCGCTTGTTGCGGGGTCCATGGCGCGGGGCCGTAGTCTTCGCGGCGTACTTCGGGAACGGTGATGGGAAGATAATCGTCGGGGAAGTTGTGGGCGTTGAGCGGCGTGTGGTCGTCGTGGTGGCGGATGTCGCGAAGGAAGAGGGCGCCGGCGGGGACGTTTTCAAATCCTTTGACGGGGATTGCGCCTTGGGGGGCCCACCACGCGTAAAAGTGAGAACCGGAGGAGCCGCCGAGGCGCGACCGCCGCCAGCCTTTGTTGTCGCCCTGAGTTCCCTTGTAGTGGAGGCGTTCGGGGTCGATCAGCAGCCTTTGGAGAAGGAGGGCGGCGCGCTTGCCGACAGGTTGAGTGCGGTAGGATTCGAGGCGTTCGAGGAAGTCCGGGTGGCAGAAGAGCGGGTTGGGCTGGCGGGCGGTTCGGAAGCTTGCGTCGATGGGGGAATCCACCTTCATAATGTAGCGCCCTGCGGGCGAGTGTGATAGCTGTGTAGGTACTCCTATGAAGACACTTGGGCTTTTGTTGGCATTGACGGGATCGATGTGGGCGGATGAGACGATTGCGGCGTTGGGAAAGAAATGGTCCGTGCCGATTCCAGCCGACTGGAAAGCCGATTCCAATATTTTGGAATTGTTGGTTAAGAGGCCGCAGGAGAAACCGCGGCGGCCGAAGCAGTTCGCGGTCCTGGAAGAGGGGCCGTATTCGGCGTTCACGTTGGAACTCGACGTAAAGCGGGTAGAGAAGTCGTTGATTCTGGTGTACGCGTATCAGGACGACAGCCATTTCAACTACGCGCACTTATCGGTGGACGATCCGGCGAAGGTGCATGTACACAATGGAATTTTCCATGTGTTCGAGGGAGACCGGGTACGGATTTCGCCTTTGGAAGGCGGGCCGGGCGCGCTGCCGGATACGGAATGGACGCGTGTGAAGATGGTTTGGAGCGGAAAGACTGGGGAGTTGATCTGTTTCGCGAATGGGACGACGACGGGGGCGCTGCGGGCGGTCGATTTGTCGTTGAAGTACGGGAAGGTGGGGTTGGGATCGTTCTTTGAGACGGCGAGTTTTCGAAATTTGAAGATCACCGGAACGCCGGCGTCAAAGTAGGATCGTCCATCGGAACCGCGAGAAACGCGGCGCCGTATAACGGGTTGAAAATGTCGATGACGATCTGGGTATTCCTGAAAACGATGGCGGCGCGGCCGCCAACGAATCCGCGATCGTACTCGGGAGGAAGCGGCGGGAGTGAAAGGTTGAGTTCCCGCGGGAAGGGGCTCCAGGACCGTTTATCGAGGCCGGGCGGGAGGCGGCCATTGCGCCGGAGTTGCTTTTCGAGGCCGGGCGGGAGATTGCCTCCGCGTTTGGCGAGGCCGGGCGGGAGATCGGCCGTCGATTGGCGGCGGGCCCAGGCGCTAATTTGGGCGCGATCCGAATCGCTGAACAGGTATTGGGGGCCCGCGTCGCCGCGGCCCTTACCCTTCCCTTTTCCTTAACGCGACCGTGGGCGAGAAGCGCTCCCGCAGTGATGGCGGCGAACAGGAATCGGCGTGTCATGTTTTGTTGAGGAGCGGTCCAGGACGTTCAGAAGATGAACGTCATACTATACTGCTGAAATTCGCGCCCCCTTACTTCGGGGCTTCGCACGAACGAGCGGTCGAATTGAGGCGTGCCGATGGCGCCGGCGGTCATGTTTGGATTGCCCCACCAGAAGCTGTTGGTGAGGTTATAGGCTTCCATCTTCAACTCGATCCGCTTGGATTGAGTGATAACGAACTCCTTTGCCAAGGTTGAATCGATGTTCCAATAGCCGGGTCCGGTGATGCCCTCATATTGATAGGGGTTGGTGCGGACGGTGAAGGCGGGCTGGGGTTTGAAGGCGGCCTGATTGAACCAGGCAGCCGGGCCTGGATTGCCGGTAGAAGGATCGCCGTCGACGACAGCGGTCGGGAAGCGGAGGAATTCGCCGGACTTGCCGTAGAAGAAGTTGCTGGTGGACCAGCCGCCGAAAACACCGTTGAGCAACGGATGCACGCCAGCCAGGAACCGTCGGCCCTTTCCGAACGGTAAATCGTAGGTGCCGGCCACCGTCATGCGGTGGCGCGGATTGTTGGAGTTCAGGTGCAGTCTTGTCTCTGGCTGGTTTCCCCCAATTTCTTGTACGCGCATCGCACAAGCTGGCAGCCGGTCAACCCCGGCTGTAACGGTTTGGCCAATACGGTCATTATCTGCTTGGAGGGCAAATGAAGCCATTAACGACAGCCTCTTTGATTCTGGTTTTGCTGGCTGGCTGCTACGCATGTGGACGCCGCGCCGGCGGCACGGGTCTGCTGCCGGCGCCACCTCCCGGTCCAGTGAAACCTACGGCCTACCAGCCGGAACGGCCGATGGTGGCGAACGCCGATGGCGTACTCGCGCGGCCGGTTCAGCGGGCGACGGAAGCCCCATTTACGACGGAGACCAGGGATTTGCTCGTGCCCCCGGGTAAGAAGCTGTCGATGGCGGAGGCGGGAGCGGGTCCTCGTGGTCGTTCAGGACGGAGTCGGCCAGGGGGCGCGGCAGAGCGGTAAGGAAAGCCAACTCAAACCCGGCTCGGCGCTGGCGTTCGCAGAAGGCGAACGGGTCGAAATCGACAACAGCGGCACGGCGCCGCTCGCCCTGCGCATCTATATCATTCGCGGACAGTAAACGGAGACGAAAATGCGGACAACACTGGCACTGATCGTATCGCTAGGCGCTATCGCCGGATGTTCCACCCACTGGCCCATGTACCGGCACAATTCGTTGCGGAGCGGCGGTCAAATTAACGGGAGCGATCTCTCGAATCCGGCAAGAGTAGCGGGACTGGCTGTCCGGTGGACGTTCACGGTACCGGCGGCCGATACGGTTTCAGGCATGACCCGTGCGTTTCGCGCTTCGCCGATTGTGCAGGCAAACCGCGTCTTCATTGGAAGCGGCAACGGGCGGCTGTACGCGTTGGACGGGAACACGGGCGCGGTGCTATGGAAGTATCCAAATCCTCCGGCCCCGCCTCTCCGTTCGTAGTTCACCTGCAATCCGTCGAGCCAGGGCATCGCGTCGAGCGCCATTTTCACGCGCATTGGCAACGTGGACGCGGTCATCTTCGGCGCGCCCGATCTCAGTTTTGGTTCGACGCTCGGTGAAGGGAGACTGTTTGCGTTGAACGCGGCGACGGGCGCTGAGATCTGGAAATCCGGGGTGGTAGCGCGGTTGACCGGAACCACCGGAGGTTCGACCGTATTGCATGAACAGATCGGGTATTCATCGCCGGTTGTAGCCGGAAATCGCGTTTACATCGGGGTCGCCAATCACTGCGACAACCCTATCCAAAAGGGACGGGTGGTCGCGGTGCGGCTTGCCGATGGCGTTGTGGACGGGTCGTTTTCTTACTGCGGCGCCGGAGGGTGCGCGGACAACACGCGCGGCGGCGGCGTTTGGAGTTCCGTCGCCGCCTTCGGCGACCTCTATATCACTACCGGTAACTCGAACAACGGCGGGCCCGAGCCATCGCCCGATCATGGACTGAGCATGCTTCGGCTCAACGCCGGGACGGGCGCCATCGTCTGGAAGTTTCAGCCTGTGCCCTACGCTCTCGGCCTTTTCGGATCCGCCCACGTTCCCGCCCCCACCATCGGCACCGCCAGCAGAGTCTTCCCGCCGCCCCCCTGGAGAAAAGTCAAGTTAAATCTGTAACCAACGATAAATAGTTCCCCGTCCGTAGCCGGGTGACACGAGATCATTATTTATTTATTCGCCCGTAATAACCACATTCCAAACCACTTACCCAATAACCCAAAATCCTTCGATCTCGCCGTTACTGTACTCATACCCTATACAGTAAATGCAGAATGACAGCCACTCCATCCAAGCCACCAAGTATCCCGAAACGCCGGAAGGCACGTCCCGTTCGCAAACCGCCAGTCACAGACGGAACCTCTGCGCCGTCCGCGGCTGCCGTCTGCCCGGCGAACCCATTAAGGATTACGCTGAACGCCAAGCCAGGAACCAAACTCAACCTCGGCGCCGGGAAAGAGGTCGCTGGCGCCGGCGGCGGGCCAGGACACCTTGATGCTCGCGTGACCCGCTTTCGACAGCCCACATTTCGGAATCAGCGGATGGTCCCAAATGTCGTTGAAAACAAACAACGGACAATGCCGACCGGACATTCCCGGGACCAATGGCGCGCTGGGTTCTGGCCAAGCGTCGGACCTCCTCATGATTCCAAAGCCATCGCCCGCGGGCCAATCCGCGAGTGCCTCCGGATGAGGACCTCGAGCACGCATGGGAGTGAATGTTCGATTGCCGGAGATTGCCGTGACAGTCCGCGCCGTTGTTTTGCGTAGTGCCAATTGAGGACATAACGCATGCGCATCATCAACGGGCTGACGTGGATCATCTGCGGATTTACCGCAATCTGGGGCCAAACCATTACTTCTGTCGCTGGGAACTCCAGTTGGGGCCTTGTATACAACGTCTCGCTGGACGCCGCCGGGAACCTTTATGTGGCCGACGGGGGGAGACACCAGGTTTATAAGATCGACTCGTTCGGCGCAACAACGGTAATTGCCGGGACGGGCCGCGCGGGATTTTCCGGCGATGGGGCATTGGCGACGGCCGCGCTGCTTAACACTCCGCAGGGGACCGCTGTTGCGCCGGATGGGACAATATACGTTGCCGACAACGCCAATGACCGGATTCGCAAGATTGCTCCAAACGGGATCGTCACGACGATTGCGGGATCGGTGGGGGGCTTTATGGGTGACGGGGGGCCGGCCAGTGCCGCGCGCCTGAATGGCCCGGTTTCACTGGCGCTCGACACGGCCGGCAACCTATACGTCACCGACGTACTGAACTTTAGGATCCGAAAGATAGCGCCGAATGGGGTTATTTCTACGATTGCGGGAACGGGCCGCTTCAGCCTGTCCGGGGATGGCGGCCCGGCGACCGCGGCGGACGCGTATCCTTGCTGGCTGGCGGTAGGCCCCGATGGGAGCATCTACTTTACGGACGACGGCGACGCCCGGTCCAATGGCAACAAGCGAATCCGCCGGGTCGCTCCGAACGGAATCATTTCCACGGTGGCGGGTACGGGCGTGGCGGGGTTTACCGGAGACGGCGGCCCCGCGACGGCGGCGCAACTGCGGTCCGCGTCGGGGGTAGCCGTCGACGCGGGCGGCAACATTTTCATTGCCGAATCGTTCGGCCAGCGAATCCGAAAGGTGGACCCGAGCGGTAAAATTACGACCTATGCCGGGACGGGTGCGGCCGGGGCGGGCGGCGATGGCGGTCCGGCCGTTTCGGCGCAGTTTAACTTTCCGTACGGCGGGACGGTCGATTCTATCGGCAACCTCTACGTCGTCGACCGGAGTAACTTCAAGATTCGCAAAATATCGATTCCGCCGGCGCCGGCGGTGCGGACGGATAACCCCGTTTTGACATCGTTTGGCGGGAAGGCGGGGTTCTCGTCGAACACGTACGTGGAGATTTACGGTCAGAATTTTACGGAGACACAGCGGCTATGGGGCGGGTCCGATTTCAGCGGCGTCAACGCGCCGGCTTCGCTCGATGGTGTCAGCGTAACGGTGAATGGAAGGCCAGCGTTCGTCTACTACATCAGCCCGAACCAGATCAATATAAACACACCCGAAGACACGGCTACGGGGCCGGTGACGATTCAGGTGCGCGGGCCGCTGGGGGTGAGCAATTCGGTGGTTGTGAACCGCGCGCGGCTGTCGCCGACTTTGCAAACTGTGCCGCAATTCCTGATTGACGGCAAGCAATACGTGGTGGCGTTGACGCCGGATTTCGCGACCTTCATTGGGCGGCCGGGGATGTTGGCGGGCGTGTCATTCGCGCTGGCGAAACCGGGCGATACGGTGGCGATTTATGCGCTCGGCTGCGGGCCGACAAGTCCTCCGACGCAGGCGGGAACGGTGGCGGCGCAGGCGTCGGCTTTGTCGTCGCCTTACCGGCTGCGGATTGGCGGGCAGACGGCCACGGTGAGCTTTGCCGGGATGGTGGGCGGAACCATCGGGCTGTATCAGTTCAATGTTGTGATTCCAAATGTGCCGGCGGGAGATCAGGCTATTGATTTGGAGATTGATGGAGTTCCGAACTCGCAGAATTTGGTGATCGGCATCGGGCAATAGATCATACGACAGCGAATACTCTTCTTAATAATTGCCGGTAGCCTGGGCTACGGCCAAGCTGTGATCAGCACTTTCGCCGGAGGCGGGAACACTGTCCGCAGCGACGGTATGCCCGCGACCAGCGCCGCGCTTGGGTATCCTTCGGCCGTCGCGGTCGACTCCGCGGGCAACGTCTATATCGGCGACAAGAACGGGTACGGTATCCGCAAGGTCAACACGGCCGGCATCTGTCGCCGGCTTTGCAGACTGTGCCGCAGTTTCTGATTGACGGCAAGCAGCATTTGGTGGCGCTGACGCCGGATTTCTCCACCTTCATTGGGCGGCCGGGGATGCTGGCGGGAGTGTCATTCGCGCTCGCAAAGCCGGGCGATACGGTGGCGATTTACGCGCTTGGCTGCGGGCCTGCAACGCCTCCGGCGCAGGCGGGGACGGTAGCCGCGCAGGCGTCGGCTTTGTCGTCGCCTTACCGGTTGCGAATTGGCGGGCAGACGGCTACGGTGAGCTTTGCCGGGATGGTGGGAGGGACGATCGGGCTGTATCAATTCAACGTTGTCATTCCGAATGTTCTGGCGGGGGATCAGGCTATCGATCTGGAGATTGACGGAGTTCCGAACTCGCAGAATTTGGTGATTACAGTGGGGCAGTGAGTAACCGATGGCCTCTTGCGGCGTATAGGTTGAGAGAGGAACCATCATGGTTCTCGATAGTCTGCTGCTCGACGTTCGTTTTGCGCTCCGAGGGTTGCGCCGGGATATTGGCTTCGCGGTGGCGGCGGTGGCTGCTATCGCGCTGGGCATTGGGGCCAATACGGCCATTTTCTCGGTGGTAAATACGATTCTGTTTCGTCCGCTTCCGTTCCAACAGTCGGATCGGACGGTTAGGATCGAGAATACGGGGGGCGCCGACCTCTCCAGCCGTACTTCGCGCGTGGCCAATGATTTGGACTGGAAGCGGATGAATAAGTCGTTTGAAGATATAGCGGCGTACTGCGCCTTCTTCGATTTCGGCACTTATAATTTGACGGGAACCGGTGAGCCGGAACGGCTGATTGGCGTTGTTGGCAAATCGGTATTTTTGAACGGGCGGTCATTCGCCGTTACAGGCGTGCTGCCGGCGGCGTTCGATTTCGCGACGGTCTTCACGCCGGGCGCGCGTATCGACATGCTGACGCCGGAGACGGACCGGTTTGGGAATACGCTGGCCGTGATGGGGCGGCTTCGTCCGGGCGTATAGGTGTCGGAAGCGCAGGCCGAGATGCAAGTTCTGAACGAGCAGATCCGGCGTGAGAATACGAACAGGTTCACCTTCGGCGCTAGACTGACGCCGATTCAAGCCTATTTGACGGGCCGGGTTTGCTGATTCTGCTGGCGGCGGTAGGCCTGGTGATGCTGATTGCATGTGCGAATCTCTCGAATCTACTGCTCGCCCGTGGGGCTCTGCGGCGCAAGGAGATCGCCATCCGCGCGGCGCGGGGCGAGCGCGGCTGTTGCGCCAATCGCTGACGGAAAGTCTGGTGATTTTGGTGTCCGGTTCTGCGGCGGGGTTAGGGCTGGCTTATGGCGCTTTGCGCTTCCTGGCGAGTCTCGATTCGGTGGGTATTCCGATACTGCAATCGGTCCGGCTGGATCGTTATGCGCTGGCGCTTACGATTTGTACGGCGATTGGGACGGGCCTGTTGTTTGGGATGGTGCCGGCGCTGTAGGCGATGAACGCGAATCACGCGGACGCGATGAAGGAGTCCGGACGGGGCTCGAGCGATGGGCGGCGGGCGGCGTGGACGCGGGGCACGCTGGTTGTCGCCGAAGTGGCGCTGGCTTGCGTGCTGCTGGTGGGGGCTGGTTTGCTGCTGCGAAGTTTCGCGAAGTTGCTCAGTGTCGATCTGGGGTTCCGGCAGGAGAATACGGCGGTTTGGCGAATTGAGGCGGGTCCGAAATACGATGATGCGGCGCGGCGCGTTCAGTTCTACGACGAACTGGTGAAAGCGGCGGAGGCGGTGTCGGGAGTGGAATCGGCCGGGATCACCGACGCGCTGCCGCTGAGCCACGACCGGAGTTGGGGACTGGCGGCGCGGGGCGTGACGTATGGAAAAGGCCAGTACCCGATCGGGCATCCGCGGATGATCGACCAGCGCTACTTTAAGACAATGCGCATTCCGCTGATTACGGGACGAAATTTCGCCGAGACGGATTCGGCGGTGACTGATCGGGTGGTTGTCTTGAATCAAAAGGCCGCGCAAAAGCTGTGGCCCGGCGAGGAGGCCGTTGGCAAGATGGCGGTGGTCGGCGGCCGGGAAACGCGGGTGATTGGAGTGGTTGGGAACGTGCGGCATTTGGCGCTGGAGCAGGAGGGGGGAATGGAGTTTTATTTGCCGATCCGGCAGTTGCCGCAAGGTTCGATTGAACTGGTGACGCGGACTAAGTTGGCGCCGGAGGCGATGGCCAGTTCCATTGGCGCGGCGCTTCGGGCAGTGGAACCGGCGCTGCCAGTGTCGCAGTATCAGACTATGGGCGATCTGGTGGACCGGGCTGTTTCGCCGCGCCGCTTTATGATGCTTTTGTTGAGCGATTTTGCGGGGGCGGCGCTGTTGCTGGCGGCGATTGGTATTTACGGAGCGGTGGCCTATTCGGTGACGCAGCGCCGCCAGGAGATTGGAATTCGCATGGCGCTGGGGGGGGCGACGGCGAGGCGAGTGCGACTCGATGTACTGGCGGTACGGCGGCGCTAGTGGGAGCCGGTGCCGTTGCCGGTATCGGGCTGTCGTTGGCGTCAACACGGGTCGCGGCACCGCTTTTATATGGACTTGAACCCAATGATCCAGTGACTTTCGCCGCCACTTTCGCGGGTCTCTTCGTCATCGCGCTGCTTGCCGGGTATCTTCCCGCTCTCCGCGCGTCCCGCGTCGATCCGATGACGGCGCTGCGGACAGATTGATTCGGCCAGCACTTGCGCGAGTAAAGCGTGTGGCCGCGGAACTCGCTTGCACCGTCCACGAGTTTGGCCTTGTTAGCTCGCCAGTCGCAGCGTTTCGCGACCCTCATCGCATGATAATAACGACTACCCGTGAGATTCCGGGCCAATTTAATCGCTCACGCCGTTCGGCTCACTGCCAAACGCTCTTTTTTGGTTTCTTCGCGTGGCTGCGGACCGAAGGGGCAACCAGCGCCGACGGGCTGTGCGAGGAAGTTGGTACAGGGGGGGAGAGATGTCGGACCCGATGAGTAAGTGCCGGCGGGCAGCAGGTTTCGAGTTAGCTCCGAGAGCCTTTTGTTCGCATTCTCGGGATAAGTCCGAGTGCAATGAGGCCCCCAAAAATCAGGAGTCCGGACGTCGGCTCTGGAATTCCGCCTGGGGCGGCATCCGCCAAGGCGATTCCATCAATCGATATATACGACTTGTTTCCCGAGACGGGCTGGAATTGAAGTTGGTGCGTTCCAGCGGTGGCGGTAAAGAGGATCGACTGCGCCGTCCAGAGTCTGCCCGTGGGAAGCAACGCGTTGGCGCCGACGGAAACGCCGTCGAGAAGCACCTCAATCGCATTATCGCCGCTATAGGCTGGGGTGGACCCGTTGAACCCGAAATTGCCGAAATACCAGCTAACGACGTACTGTGAGCCAACGGCGAATCCGGAGATGGTCTGTCCAAAGCGTTCGACGAAACCGCTTCCCTCGCGTCCGATTCCGACCCACGTGCCTCCATCTGGAGACGGCCCAATCGGCGCGGCGACGAAAGAGGTCAGGCCTAGCACGCCAACATTGTTATTTTGGTCCATGGTATCCGGAGAACTGGACAGGAGCGTCCAACTGGGAGGGACGCCACCGTTGGTAATGGCGCCTGTAAGCGAGCCGTTGGCCACAATGGGCGCAGCTTGTGAACTACCAATAGCAATGCCGGCAACCAACAAAGCTCGAATCATTGAAATCCGCATACGGTTTCTTTCAACCTCCATATTGATACTACTTAGTACGGAGGTCCCGTTAATAGGGCCTCCGCCTTAGGAAAGCATACGACATTTCGATAGGGGTTGGGGGACATATTTCGGTACCCCTGCCAAGAAAGTACTAGCGTTTGTACAAGTACAGCGTGTGGCTGCGGCCTTCACCGTCGTCTTCCACGACTTCGGTTTTGTCGGCCCGCCAGCCGCCGACTTCGAAGTCGTGCGCGACAACGCGGGCGCCTTTTTTTAACTGCTTTTCAAGAATCGGGCGGAGCTTGTCGTTGGCCACGGGCAGTAGATAGACGGTGATGAGATCGGCCGAGGTGTAGTCCTGCTGCAGGAGGTCGCCGTGAATGATGCGGGCCTTTTCGGAAAGTCCCATGCGCCGAATCTTTTCCGAACTCTGGGAAAATAGATCTTTGTCATACTCCACGCCGACGGCGTTCATGCCGAACTTTTCCGCGGCGATGATAACGATGCGGCCGTCGCCGCTGCCAAGGTCGAAGACCTTCTCGCCTTTCTTCGCGCCGCCGAGCGAAAGCATTTTTTCGACGATGGTTTCGGGCGTCGGATAATACGGCGCCAATTTCTCGCCTTTATTGGATTCCTGGGCCAGCAGGGGCAATGCGCCTAGCCCGGTCAGCAGCATTTCGCGTCGATTCATGACAGCCTCCTCAAACCGCTACGGTTCAATGTAAAGACGCACTTTGTTAGTGGGAGAGTTGCCAGCCTCCAAAAATAACTCGGCAGCGCCGGTGTTTACCACGTCGGGTAACCGTACTTCCACCAGATAGTAACCGATGTAACCGGGAGCCAGAGTGGCCCGCACCACTTCCAGCGGCGATCCGTCGAGATAGGCTTTCACCTGAGCAATGACAACCGGCGCGGATTCGCCCGCCGGTGCGGCCATGCCAACGGGCCAGTTCGGAGTAACGCGACCAAGTCCGCTGGCCAGAATCTGAATTAGTCCGCCGGCACGGGCGGGGTTTCCGCCATCGACAAGCGCGCCGCTGGCGCCGTCCATGGCCATGGGCGTGCCGTCGCGATCGACCAGAATAGCGGGGGCGGCGGGGAGGAGCGGCAAGTTGGAACGAACCAGGCCGCCGTCGGCTTCCAGCGATAGGGCCACGGTCGATCCTTCCAGATCGAATGGCAGTTGGATTTGGGTTTCGCGCTCGCCGCGGCTCAAAACGAGTACCGGACGTTCGCCGGCGCGCACGTTCTGTACTTTCCCGCCCATCACGCTTAATAAGGCGCCGGGGGCGGCGGGGCGGGCGGTCCAATCGGCGGCACTAACGATTTTCCAATCGCGCAAACGATGCGGCGAGGTTTCGGAATAAACGCCATAGCCATAGACGGCGGCGTAAAGCGTCTGGCCCAGTGCGTCGAGCTTCACGTCGAAGACAGGAGCATCCGGAAGTTTACCGGGCATTTTTCTCCAGGCCGTGGCTTGGCCCATGGCGGTAAGGTCGGTGGAAGTCCAATAGATGCCCGATTCGGTAGCGGCGTAAACGGCGCCGGACTCGAAATCGGCGGCAACGCCGTATACGGCGGCTTGGCCCAAATTGGACGTGATGTCGTCCCAAATCAGACCGCCGTTGGTGGTCCTTAAAACGACCGGCCCTGTTTGGGCGCGGCTAAGGCTGACGAGGGCGCGGCGGGGGTCGCGGGAATCCAGCGCAAAAGATTCTACGATGGCGCCCAGGTTCTGCGCCGGTTGTAGCCAGGTGGCGCCGCGGTCGATGGAAACGTAGATGCGTCCGTCTTCGGCGCCGGCGTAGATGGCATCGCCGGAATAACCTAGGGCCGAGACGGTAACACCAAACTCACGCGACAGGGCGGCCCGGACTAATTGTTCGCGCAACAGATTCCCGGAGACGGGTTGCCAGGCGGCGCGTTCACCCGGGGCCCATTCAAAGACCGCCGGGGTGAGAGTGTTAGGCGCCAGCATCGCCACGCGCAGCCCCTCGATCCCCCTCGGCAGGCTGACGATTCGGCGGACCGGGAGTTGGGGTAAAGCGGCGTTGAGACTGAGCCAGGTGAGGCCCGCGTCGGCGGATTTCCAGACGCCAGTGGCGGTGGAGACGACCAACTCTTCGGGAACGCCAGGGCGAACGGCGGCCTCACTGACGGGGCCGCCAAGAAGCGATGTCCGCTTCCATTGCGTGAGATTGCGCCAACTGCCCCCATTATCGTCCGTGCGCCAAACGTGGTTTCCGTAGGCGTAGGCCCAGCCGGCGCGGCCGGCGGCAATGACCTGCGCGCGGGGTTCGGGCAGACGGTCGACAACTGCGCCGAGACCTTCAATGGGCCCTTTTTGACTCGGGGTCCAGATTTCGGCGTCTTCGGTGGCCAGCCAGCGTCCGACGGTGGTTCGCGCATAGATCGTGCCGCCATCGGCGGACCAGCCGACCCCGGCGACCGGTCCGGTCGCCAATCCGTTAAGGCGGAGGTCCATGGCGGCGGTGCCGACGTGACGCCATTCGGCGAACGCCGGACCGCCCGCGGCTAAAAGCAGCGGCGCCAAAAGACCCAATATTCGCTCGGCGCGTTTCATCGTGATAAATGTGATACGTGGCAACTGTACCGGAAAGACTCAGCTATTGCGTCTATTGTATCCGGTTGGCAGCCCGCAGTCACTCCATTCTATCGGTTCGGACGTCGAAAAACTGTTGATTCCATTCGCCTTACCCGGAATAATCCGGGAAGGACTCTCCTTTGCTATGCAATTTTAGTGGTACAATCGGGAAGCGATATTCTGGTCCAAGTGTAACTACCTGGCCAGATGATCGATTTGACGCGTAAGGAAAATCATGCAACGGATAGTGACGAGGGGCGCGATGGCATCATTTGCCGCTCTCTTTGTGTGTCCGGCCTTCGCGCAACTGCCTAACCTATTTTCCGGCGACCAGCAATATTCAGCGCAAGTTTTGCAACTTACGGGCCAAGTATCGGTGTTGAAGGACCGGGAGCCGTGGGTCCTCAATGTCGGGGATTGGGTGCAGAAGCGGCAGCAAATTGTTACGGGCGGTAACGGATATGCGCTATTCCGAGTGAGCGATGGCAGCACGTTTGAAGTGTTCGCCAATTCGCAGGTGGTTTTCCGGAATAATTCCGGTGATTGGAAGGATCTGCTGGACTTGTTCCTGGGCCGGGTAAAGGTTCATGTGCAGAAGTTCGGCGGTCAACCGAATCCGAACCGCGTAACGACGCCAACGGCTGTAATCTCGGTGCGCGGAACGATTTTCGATGTGCAGATTGAGGACGAGGATGCGACGACGCTGGTGCTGGTTGAAGAAGGCATCGTGAGCGTGCGGCATGCGCTGATTCCTTCCAGCGCGTCGAAGGTTTTGAGCCAAGGCGAATATTTGCGGGTGTACAAGACGCAGCCGATAGCCACGGCGAATTTCGATAAAGGCAACGCGCTGAAGCGCGCGTTGCAAGTGGCCAGCGACGCTGTTTCCACGGCCCTGAACCGTATTCCGCGGGCGGGCGGCGGTAACGGGTCCGGCGGCACTATCCCCGCGCCGGGTGCCGGCGGCCTTCCCGGCGATACCGGTGCGACGCCTCCTCCTCCGCCTCCCCCGCCGCCGCCTCAATAGTTGAAAATAGAGGTATGTGCGTTTTCCCTCTCCTCTGGTCAATAGGCCTGACCGCAGCCGCGCTTTCCGCCCAATCCGCGGCTGGTATTCCGCCGGAATGGGAGACCCGTAAGCTGCTGGACAGTCTGGTTGCAAATTCCAAAAAGCTCGGTCCGCTGGTTGATGAAATCAACCCCTCCGATTGGAAAGAAAAGGGAGCCCCGGACGCTTACCAGGCGCAGTGGCAGAGCGTTCGCGGCGCTCTTGGCGGTCTGCAATCGACCGCGTCTCAATTGGCGAAAGAACCGGCGCGGCTGAGTTTCGCTTTGGACACGCTGTTCCGGCTGGACGGTTTGAACGTATATCTGGGTTCGCTGGCGTCTGGCGTGCGGCGCTATCAGAACCCGGCGCTGGCGGACCTGCTCATGGGCGTTGCCGATGAGAACGCGGCGAATCGGGAAAGCCTGAAACAGTATGCGCTCGATCTGGCGGCGTCAAAAGAAGGGGAAATGAAAGTGATGGAAACGGAAGCGCAGCGGTGTTTAAGCATCATCGTCAAACAGCCGCCGCCGGCGAAACCGCGGCCGGCCGCTCCGCCGAAGGCAATACATAAGGATCCGAAGTGACCATTTCCACCCATTTTGCATGTACGATCTGCGCCGAACCATCCACGCAAATTTGTGCATGGTGTACCAAGGACACATGCCAGTCGCACCTTTGCGGGCGCTGCCGCCGCTGCTCGGATTGCTGCCCGTGTGAGCGGCCATTGTCGAGCGACCCAGTACTAACCGCAAACGAACCGACCAGAACTTAACCGGGATTGGCCCCGACTACCCTCCCATTTAGCCGCCCAAGCCGGGAACGCGCCGAGGGACGGTTACTTTCCGCTTCGCAGTGGCCAGCTGCCCGCCAGCAGATTGCAAGAGGGTGAGTTCTTCCTTGTTCACCTGAGGATGTTGTTCCGGAGTGTTCCGAAAGTAGACGGCCCAGAAAGCTGCGAGTACGATGCCAATAAGGCCCAAGGCAAAGAATGCCTGTCTCCAGCCGTAGTTCACGATGAGGACGCGCGGCGCCTGGCGGGCAACCACGGCAGGATGGCGCGCGATGCAGCAGGGAATGCGGCGGCTTCGCCCACCCGAAGAGAAACCGGGTGACGCTAAAAGAGAGAAAGCCATAAGCCAGTCCTGTCGCGGCTGTGAAGACAGACCACCAGGCGACCGCCGCGCCCAGAATCCAGCGCGGCCCGTATCGGTCGGCCATCCATCCGGCTGGGACCTGAAAAAGTGTAGGCCACATTGAAGGCAGACGCAGCCCGACTCATTTGAATCTTGTCGATTTCAAACTCACGCATGAGAGTGGGGGCGGCAACGCCGATGCAGGTGCGGTCCATATACATCACGAAGGCCACCAGGAACGTGAGCATCAGCACTCGGCGCCTGACATGCGTAAGGACGACTGTGACCGTGTCCCTGAAGCGATGGCCGATCGGAGGCGGCTTCTGAGCTGGCGGCCCGTGCCTTTCTGTCGTGCTCGGCTGACATACCCTGGCAGGCAAGCATAACACTACCCTTGATGGCGACTGTGGCAAGGGCACCCTGGAAAGCCGAAACGCCGGAATCGTTGGCGAGGGCGCTCGGGCTCGGCGGAATCGAGGCGCAGGAGTGGTTGGTCCAGCACGCCCTGCTCAAGCGTCTACGGCAGGCGGTTAAAGCCGAGGGTCTAACGCACGCCGCAGTCGTGCGGCGCGGCGGCTCCTCCCGGGCCAGGGTCACGTCCATATTAAAAGGCAGCCTCGACAACGTATCGAGCGACTTGCCGATTCGGCTCCTTGGCGCATTCCGCTACCGGGTTCGAGTTTCGGTTACCCGTTTAGTCTCGGCGGCATAGCATTCCGGTCAGGCTTTTCCACGCGGTCGCCGGGCGGCGATTACTACCGGACAATTGACGGTTTCAGGGATTCCGGCGGTAACGTTGATTCCGGAAGAGTTACGGTTGCGCTATCGTGGAATTCAGCGCGATATTCCGGTTGACCTGAATCGTTTCATTTTTTCGCTAATCTTTGTTAGTAAGGATCTCTTGGAATCATGACAAGGCATGTGGTAAGAGCGCCCTCTTCGAACACCGGAGACGTGATGAAGAAGCCCGGGCTTACCCTGCCGCCAAAACTTTTGGACAAGGCGGTGTCGCGGCTATGTTTCATTGCAATGATCAGCGCCGTCTCGACGGTCGCTTTCTTTTTGGCCGACGGGTACTTGCAGCCGGAAGCCGCGGCAGTGCAAAAGCACCCGTTGATGCGGCTGCTAGCGCTTTCGATGGTACTGCTATCATTCGCTTTTTTTGGATTGCACCGGGCGGGCTGGTTTTCCAAGCAGACGATTCTGTATATCGGCGGGTGCTTTCAGGTTTTGATCGCATTCGCAATTTCCCTGGCGGAATGTACGCTGGTGAGCACTCCGAATCAACCGGTGGTTGGAGTTTCCGCCACCGCATTATGGCTGGTGCTATGCGGAGTTCTGATTCCGAACACGCCGCTGGCGAATCTAGCGGCCGGGGTTTTCACGGTGTTGGCCTGGCCGGCGGCGTACTGGACGGCGGCGCAGGTTTTCGGGTACGAGTTCATCGGCTGGAATCGCTTGGCCATGTGGATGATGCCGCTCTTCATGTCGTTGTTCTGGACCAATTTTTTGAGCCGCAATATGTACACCATGCATGTGGAATCCATTTACGCCGAAGATTTGGGCAGCTACAAACTGGAACGGGTGATCGGGCAGGGCGGCATGGGCGAAGTGTGGCTGGCGAGCCACCGGATGCTGGCGCGGAACGCGGCGGTGAAGCTGATCCGGCCGGAGATTCTTTCGGGGCAGAGTATGCGCGCGGAGTCGGTGATCCGGAAACGGTTCGAACGCGAGGCGCGGGCAACGGCGTCGCTGCGGAATCCGCACACCGTTGCGTTGTACGATTTCGGGGTCACGCAGGACCACATGTTCTACTACGTGATGGAACTGCTGGAGGGGATTGACCTGCAGACGATGGTGGATAAATTCGGCCCGATGCATCCCGGGCGGGTTAAGAACATTTTGATCCAAATTTGTGAATCGCTGGAAGAGGCGCACCGGCTGGGAATGGTGCATCGCGACGTGAAGCCGCGGAACATATTTCTCTGCAAAATGGGCTGGCAGCACGACTTCGCCAAAGTACTGGATTTCGGGTTGGTGAAGACGGCGATACGGGAAGACGAATCAATGATGACGATGGATGGATCGGCAACCGGAACACCGGCGTACATGGCGCCGGAAGTGGCCCTGGGCGGCGCGCTGGTGGACGGGCGGACGGATATTTACAGTCTGGGGTGCGTCGCCTATTTCATCTTGACCGGCGAGCTGGTGTTTTCCGAGGGCAGCCCGACAGCCATTGCGCTGGCGCACGTTCAGAAACAGCCTGTCCGGCCTTCCGAGCGGACGGAGCTGGCGATACCGGAGGGCTTGGAACGCGTAATATTGCAGTGCCTGGAGAAGGATCCGGCCAATCGGCCGCGGTCGGCGCAGGACTTGGCGCGGAAGCTGGAAGCGTTGCGCGATGTGCCCTTATTTTGCCGGGATCAGGCGGCAAACTGGTGGGAAACCAATGTGCCGGACCCGAGCGCGATGTTCGACCTAAGTTCCACAACCGCTGACGAGATCATCCCCTTCGAGCGCGCGCGGGTGTAAGTGCGAGCCGCGGCTTCGGAGTCCGAACTTCGCGTTCCGATGTTGCTGGCGATGGCCGGCACGGGGGCGATGATCGCCCATCAGGTGGCGGCGAAAGCGGTGCGCGACGGCTTTTTTCTGCAGCGGTTCGAGCCGTTGGATTTGCCGAAAATGGTAGTGGCGGCGGCACTCGTGAGCATCGGTTTGGCCGTGCTGTTTTCGCGGGTCAGTGAGCGATTCGGCCCGGCCCGCCTGGTACCGTATTCGTTTGCCGCCAGCGCCCTGTTGCATGTGGTCGAGTGGCTTTGGATTCCGCACGCGCCGCGCCAGATCGTGGTGTTTTTCTATCTGCATGTCGTGGGGCTGGGGGCGATCCTGCTTTCGGGCTTCTGGCTGCTGATGAGTGAAGTCTTTGACTTGCGGGAAGCGAAGAAGCGATTCGGGCGGATCGCCGGCGTGGGGACAGTGGGCGGCATTGCGGGCGGCCTGATGGCGGAGCGAATGGCGGCGTGGGCATGGAGCGAGCATTTGCTGCTTCTGCTGGCCATTCTGCACTTCGGGTGCGCTGGCATTGCGATGCAACTGCATCCACCGGAGCGGCGCGCCGCACGGCCGCGGAAAAGGGTGACAATACGCACGGCGTTTAAAGAAACGCCCCTGTTATGGCAGTTGGCGGCGCTGGTTTTTCTGGGGACATGCACGGCTTCGCTGTTAGACTATTTGTTTAAGTTGGGGGCGACGCTTTCCTTGGGCAAGGGATCGATGCTGGTGCGGTACTTCGCCTTTTATTACACGGCGTGCCAGATTCTGACCTTCCTGTTGCAGACGTTTTTGGCCAAGTATGCCGTGGAACGATTGGGAATCGCGAAGTCGGTAGCAAGTCTGCCGGTGGCGGTGGGATTGGGTTCGACCGCGGCGCTGTTGATCCCCGTATATCCGCTAGTGGTGGCACTTCGCGCGACGGAGGTGATCCTGCGCGGATCGCTGTTCCGGTCCGGCTATGAGTTTCTATACACGCCTGTGCCGCCGGCGGATAAGCGCGCGGTGAAGACCATTGTCGATGTGGGATTCGACCGGATGGGAGACGCGGTGGGTGCGGGCGCGGTGCAGGTGATGATATGGCTGGGGCCGACGCTGGCGCGGCCGGAAATTCTGGGTTTAGCGATGGTGCTGACGGCGATCAGCACGACTTTGGCGATGCGGCTGGAGGCATCGTACCGGGGCGTGCTGGAGCGCGGACTGGTGGAACGGGCGCGCGAAGACGGCGGCAGCGGTGAGGGCGATGAATCGCTGATGAACACGATGTTCGATGGCATGCCTTCGCTGCCCGAATTTCAAACTGGCAGCGTGAAAGCGAAGCCTTTAAAGACCGCGACGGCGGGTGCGATGCCGGTGGCGACGCTGGTGGATCCGACGACGGAGCGGATGGCGGAGCTCCGCAGCCGCGACACGCACCGGATAGATCGCGCGTTATCGAGCCAGGACGCCTGGGATGCGCTGCTGGTGCCGCAGGTAATTCGATTGCTCGCCTGGGACGAGGTGAGCGTAAGCTCGCGCAAATATCTGGAAAGGGGCGGCAATCGTATACTGGGCCAGATCATGGATGCGCTGACGGACCAGGATCTCGATTTCAGCATTCGGCGCCGCTTGCCGCGGCTGTTGGCGCGACTGGGCGAGCAGCGGAGCGTGGACGGCTTGCTGCGAGGTTTGGAAGATCCGCGATTCGAGATTCGCTATCAGTGCGGGCGTGCGCTGGAAAGGCTAAAACGCCGGCAGGAAGAGCTGGATTTCCGGAAGGCGACGGTGATGGCGGCGGTGGGACGGGAACTGATGGTGAGCCAGGCAATCTGGAATTCGCGGCGGCGCGCGGACATCAAAGAGGTATTGGCGGACGGCTACGAATTTCTGGATGAGATATTGCAGGACCGGGCGGACAGAAGCCTGGAGCATGTGTTCTCGCTGTTCGCGGTGGTGCTTCCGCGGGAACCGCTAATGGCTGCCTTCCGCGCGCTGCATCAGGACGACCGAATGTACCGGGGACTGGCGCTCGAGTACCTGGAAAGCACGCTTCCCGACGACATCAGGAAACGATTGTGGGAAGTGATCGAGGAGTCGCCGCCGGCCGCATCGGCGCGCGACGACGGCAAGATTTTGCAGGCGCTGCTGGATACGAACGCCTCGATTATTCTGCAGTTACGCAAGGCGGAGAATCGATCAGAATCCCATCCGCCGATGCTCGCGACCGAGCCGGGAAGCGATCCACAGCCAGATAAACGTCATGGCGACGTTGAACCAGGCGAACCCGGCAATACCGACCGATAGTTCGCTGCCCATCTTGACAATCCCGGCCTGCAGGACGTCACCGAAGCGCATGAAAAAAGTATCGACGGCCGCTTTGGCCTTGTACTTCTCGGCGCGGCTGGTGGGGAGAAATAGAGTATGGCGAATGGTGTTTTGCAGGGAATAGTCGGTGGCGTTCTCCAGGATTTTGGCGCCTCGAACAACGGCCAACGCGGGCGCGATGGCCATGACGGAATAACTCGTCAGCGCGAGACTGGGCAGTATATACAATGCCCCGCGGACGCCCATGAAATTGAAAATGCGAGAGACAGCGAAGGTCTGTATCAGCAGTCCCAGCAGGTTGACCCAACTGAAATAGTCGCCGTAAAAGGCGCCAATATAGCGGCCCATCGCAGCTTCATCGCCGGCAAACTGGCGAGCCGCTTCCTCTTTGACGACCGAGCTCAGGAGAAACTCACCCGTCGTGTTGACGACGTTCAGGACGACGATCAGCAGCGCGACCATTCGCAGATAACGGCTTTGAAAAACCAGCTTGAAGCCGTTCTCGCCGGTAATGAGATCGTTGGCGTGTTTGTTCATCACCTGGTCGCCGCGCTGGGTCTCGACGCGGTTCGCCGCCCAAACGAGCGCGGCGCAAATTACCAGCACCGCGGCCGCTGTCGACATAAGCGCGTAAGGAGTGAACTTGTAGATCTTGAAAAGCCACGAAGCGGCTTGGGCGCCGAGCAGCGCTCCCAGGGACGCTCCGACGCCGATCATCGGGAACAGCCGTTTTCCCTGGCCTTCGGTGTAAATATCGTTCGCGAAGGCCCAAAACTGGCTAATCACGAAGACGTTGAAAATGCCTACCCAAATATAGAATGCGACGCCAATTTCAGCGCCGGCGAGGCCGAAAAATTGGAAGATCAATAAGTGCGACGCAAAAAACAGCGTGAGACCGACGACTAGTTTTAGACGATTGACCCTGGCGCCAACCAAGCCATACAAAGGAACCAGCAACATGAGGAGCGAGGCTTGGCCCGCCGAGGAATACGCTTTAACGGCCGCACCGCCTTCGACGAGGATTAACGGTTCGCGAGCGGTCTTCAACAGGTAGTACGAGCCTAACAACAGGAGCACATTCACGGTGAGTATGAGGGCGCCCAAGCCCTCGCCGGCGCGGACGTCGGCGAAAATAGACAGGAACTTTTCAATGGGGCCGCGGGGCTTTTCTCCCTCCACGTTAAACGCCGGGAAAGAGACTTGGCTCCGTAGTTCAGGAATGCTCTGATAGTCGGGTTTTTGGGCCATCGATCACCACGTTCGATCCAAGCCCACAATTGTACCCGAGCGGACGAAAACGTGAACGGATTGCTTGGGGAGGGAAGCGGCGGTGATCTCGGCGACGGCCCAGGGCGACGGACCGGAGGCGGGCGTCCGGGCGACGGACGCGTTGTCGAAAGCGAACCAGGCGATGCGGGTGTCTTTCACGCTGTTGCTGAGATCGTCCCAGACGAGCGCGCCATCGGCATCCAGGCGAAAACGATCGAACGGGAGGACCTTGGAGAAATAGGCCTTGCCGATCTTGTCGCGGCGTTTAATGAGGGCCTGGACCAGATATTCCGCGGCCTTGGGGTCCGAGAGCAGGCCGGTGGAAACGATAGCGCGAATGTCGTCATCGGAGAAATCCATCACCTGTTTCGCCGCCCAGAATTCGTCATCCGGAAGGCGATTGAGGAACGCCGGATTCGGGTATTCGGCGACCCAAAATTCGGGGTTGAAGACGTCTCCTTCAAACAGGCCGAGAGACGGATACTTCTCGTAGTTTGCAAAGGCCCAATATGGCGGCGCCAGGCCGAGCGTGAATAGCTGCCGGGCGGAAGATTTCCAGCCGAAGAAATAAGCGCCGGAGCGGGGACTGTTGGCCTTCTGGCTGGCGCTGCCGAGTGTGGAACCGAAGTCGAGCAGGTAATGGCGAAGGAACTGGCGGCCGTCCTCGCGCACCAGCGAGTCATAGTTATTGATCGACCGGGAGTCGTCATGGTTCAGCCAGGCCGAGAAAACGTGGAGACCGCGCAAGTCCCGCCGGTGCTCGTGTGGAACGATATCGTTTGGGTCGTCTTTGCGCGTGCCGTAATAACGCGGCGGGCCAACGGGCTTGCCCTCAATGCCTCGGCTGGCGGTGGCGCGATAGCGGCCATCCTTCGTTTTGGGCACCTTCACCAGAATTTCGTAGATGTCGCGGTTGGTCATTTTGCGTTTCTTACCGGTGGCATCGGCGAGTTGAACATCGGGGCCGAGTTCCAGTTGTTCGGGACGGAAGAAGACGATGTAATTTTCCGGTACATGGTAGCCCAGCGCGTAGAAAAAGCGAGAAGTAATCGAGTCCGCCGCCGTGGCTATTTCCGGGTTGGAGAGCGGGTCGAATTTTATGAAATAGCGTTGTTTCTTCTCGTCGAGAATCGTGAAGCCCGGCGTGATGCCTTCCGACTTCGCGCCGACTACCGTCCACTTCGCGCCGGCAGGCGGGTTTTTGCCGCCCGGACCGCGCTTCAGTTCTTCCGGTGACATGCGTCGATAATAATGGCGTTTGACGTACCAGGCGCCATCCATCGGTTCACCCAGCGTATTGACGGCGCGAAGTCGGAAGGCATCACGCC